>Ga0190309_1000042_pt1 | contig 44475 bp, 51 predicted proteins | sample 48700767_MG_FD_161656 | JGI IMG/M metagenome (GOLD analysis project Ga0190309, IMG submission 161656) | Hydrothermal vent sediment bacterial communities from Southern Trench, Guaymas Basin, Mexico - 4870-07-6-7_MG | ecosystem: Environmental > Aquatic > Marine > Hydrothermal vents > Sediment ... | reverse complement strand
TTTAATAGCAAAAGAATCTTAGCTAAAGAATTAATAAAAACGATATTATGAAGTATATATTATTAGTTCCTGATGGAATGTTAGATACTCCATTAGAGATTTTAAATAATAAGACTCCTTTAGAGGTAGCTTCTACTCCTAATTTAGATAAGATTGCTTTTAAAGGAAGTGTAGGAAGGACTCAAACTATTCCTAAAGGTTTTCCTGCTTCTTCAGATGTAGCTAATATGAACATTTTAGGGTTAAATCCTTCTATCTATTACACAGGCAGAGGTCCTTTAGAAGCAGCTAACTTAGGAATAGATTTAGAACCAGACGATGTAGCTTTTAGAATGAATTTTGTGACGATAGCTGATGGCATAATGCAAGATTATTCTGCAGGTCACATTAGAGATAATGAGACTCAGGTTTTAATAGAGCTTTTAAATGAAAAATTGGGCTCAGAAAATTTAAAGTTTTACAAAGGAAAGAGCTACAGAAACTTATGCATTTTTAAAAAAGGTAAATTGCTAAATTTACATAAGTTAAAGACTTTTGCTCCACATGATATTTTAGGAAAAAAAATTAAAGAATTCTTACCTAAAGGAGAAAACTCACAAATCGTTTTAGAATTGATGCAGAACTCTGTAAAACTTTTAGAGGACCATGAAATAAATAAGGTAAGGATAGATTTGGGAGAAAATCCTGCAAATATGATATGGTTGTGGGGACAAGGTTTAAAACCTTCTTTGCCTTCTTTTGAAGAAAAATTTGGAATAAAAGGTGGCTTAATCAGTGCAGTAGATTTATTAAAAGGAATAGGTAAACTCATAGGTCTTAAAATAATTCAAGTCCCAGGAGTTACTGGGTTTTATGATACAAATTTTGAAGGAAAAGCTGATTATGCTTTAAAAGCTTTAGAAGAGTTGGATTTTGTTTTTATACACTTAGAAGCTATAGATGAAGCTTCTCACAATCAAGATCTGCGTATGAAGATTCTTTGTATTGAAAAATTCGATAAACTTATCTTAGGAAAAATATTAAAAACTCTTGAAGAAAAAAGAGAAGATTTCAGACTTCTTGTATGTCCTGATCATTTTACTCCTCTGAATTTAAGGACACATACTGATTGGCCTGTAGGTTTTGTTATATATGGAAAAGGTATCCCTCAGGATTTCATAAAAGAATTTAATGAGAAGAGTATGAAAGAAAGTCCTCTGTTCGTAAAAGAAGCAAATATGTTAATGGATTTTTTGATAAAAGGGAAGTTACCTCAAAGATGAAAAATTTAAGAGTATTAAAGTTTGGAGGGAGTTCAGTAGCTGATGTTGAAAAAATAAAGCATGTAGCCAAAATTATAGCTAATTATAAAAAGAAAGGTTTTAAAGTAGTAGTGGTGGTATCGGCTATGGGAAATACAACTGATAACTTAATAGAATTAGCAAATAAAGTGAACCCTCATCCTGAGAAAAGAGAATTAGATATGTTATTAGCTACAGGTGAGCAAGTTTCAAGCGCACTTTTAGCTATGGCACTTCAAAATTTAGGATTAAAAGCTATAGCTTTTTCTGGTTATCAAGTAAAGATAATTACTGATAAGATTCATACAAAAGCTAGAATTATAACGATCGACACTAAAAGATTAAGAAAAGAATTGAATGAAGATAAAATAGTAGTTGTAGCAGGTTTTCAAGGGATAAGTGCATACACCCAAGATATTACTACTTTAGGAAGGGGAGGTTCAGATTTAACAGCTGTGGCTTTAGCTTATGCTTTAAATGCAGATTTATGTGAAATTTATACAGATGTAGAAGGAATTTTTACAGCTGATCCTAAAATCGTAAAATCTGCTAGAAAATTAGATTTTATAAGTTATGATGAGATGTTAGAGTTAGCTTCTACTGGAGCTCAAGTAATGCAGACTAGAAGTATAGAAGTAGCTAAAAAATTCAATGTAAAAATAGAAGTAAAAAGCACATTCTCAAAAAAAGGAGGGACCATGATAGGTAGGATTTCAAAAGAAATAGAAGCACCTCTAATCTCAGGAATATCTTTAAATACTAAAGAAGCTAAAATCACTATCTGTGGAGTTCCTGATAGACCAGGTATAGCTGCCAAAATCTTTAATGAGATTGCTAAAGAGAATATAAATGTAGATATGATAGTACAGAATGTCTCTCATAAAGGTTTAACTGATATTTCTTTTACTGTTTCTAAAGAAGATTTAGATAAAGCTTTTCAAATTACTCAAAATGTAGCAAAAAAGATTAAAGCTCAGAATGTGTTAAAAGATGAAAATATAGCAAGAGTAAGTGTAGTAGGCATTGGTATGAAGACTCAAGCGGGTGTGGCAGGTAAGGTATTTAAAACTTTAGCAGAAAATAAGATAAATATTGAGATGATATCTACCTCTGAAATTAGTATATCTTGTATAATTAAAAAGCAAGATGCAAAGAAAGCAGTATCAGCTTTACATAAAAGGTTTAAATTAGATAAAATAAAAGTACAGAAAAAATGAAGGTACAAATTTATGATACTACTTTAAGAGACGGTGCTCAAACTGAAGGAGTAAGTTATTCTTTAGAGGATAAGATAAAAATAGCTAAAAAATTAGATAGTTTTGGAATACATTTTATAGAAGGTGGATGGCCAACATCTAATCCTAAGGATTTTGAATTTTTTGAGTATTTTAAAAAGAACCCTTTAAAGAATGCAAAACTTGTGAGTTTTGGTTCAACAAGAAGGGCTAATGTAAATGTAAGTGAAGATGAAAATTTAAGAGGATTGATTTCAGCAGGAACAGATTTTGTTACTATCTTTGGAAAAAGTTGGACTCTCCATGTAAAAGAAGTTTTAAAAACCTCTTTAGAAGAAAATTTGAAGATGATATATGAATCTGTTAGATTTTTAAAAAAGAAGAATAAAACAGTAATCTATGATGCTGAACATTTCTTTGATGGGTTTAAATCTGATTCAAATTATGCTTTAAAAACATTAGAATCTGCTTTAGAAGGAGGAGCTCACATTATAGTCTTATGTGATACAAATGGAGGAACTCTACCCAATGAAATTGAAGATATAGTAAAAAAAGTAAGAAAAAAATTTTCAGATGTTACCTTAGGGATTCATGCTCATAATGATTCAGGGTTAGCAGTAGCAAATTCTATAACAGCATTCTTAGCAGGCTGTGAGCACATTCAAGGAACTATTAATGGTTTAGGTGAAAGATGCGGAAATGCAGATTTATGTCAAATAATCCCTATTCTCAAGTTAAAATTAAATATCAATTTTATCCCTCTGAATAAATTAAAAAAATTAAAGGAACTTTCACATTTTGTAGCAGAAATCAGCAATTTAAAACCTGACCCTCATCAACCTTTTGTAGGAGAATCTGCTTTTTCTCATAAAGGAGGAGTCCATATTAATGCTGTCTTAAAAATCCCTCAAAGTTATGAGCATATAAATCCAGAGCTGGTAGGTAATCAAAGAAAGATCTTAATATCTGAAATCTCAGGAAAGACGAGTATCTTAAGTAAGATGAAAAAAATCAAAAAAGATTTAGAAAAGACTTCACCTGAAGTAAAAAAACTCCATAAAATAGTTCAAGAATTAGAAATGCAAGGTTATTCTTTTGAAGCAGCAGATGCCTCTTTTAAACTCCTTACTTTAAAAGTCTTAGGGAAATATAAAAAGTTCTTTGAGATAATAAGTTTTAGAGTAATAGATGAGAATAGGAGAGGAGAATTAATTACAGAAGCCACAGTAAAAGTAGAAGTTAATGAAAAGAGGAAGTTAACTGTCTCAGAAGGAGTAGGTCCTGTCAATGCTTTAGATTCAGCTTTGAGAAAAGCTTTAGAAGCTGAGTTTCCTGTTTTGAAGAATATGCATTTGATAGATTTTAAAGTAAGAGTTTTAGATGAATCTGAAGGTACAGCTGCTAAAGTAAGGGTATTAACTACTTTTCAAGATGAAACCGAAACCTGGACTACAATTGGTGTCTCTGATAATATCATTCATGCTTCTTTTCAAGCTTTAATAGATGGTATAGAATACAAGTTGTTCAAAGAGTTTAAGATCTTAAGATAACATAGAGTTTATAATTTTAAGAATATCTTTTGTAAATATAATCTCCTTTAAATTTATTTTTTCATCTTTAGTATGAGCAGAAATTAATTCTCCTGGACCCCATACACATACTTTCCAATTAGCTTTTTTTAAATTACATGCATCTGTCCAGGATCTCATTTGGGTATATTTAGGTCTTACTTTTTTCTTATAAAAAGCCTTTTTTAGAAATTGGATTATTTCTTCATCACATAAGAAAGGTTGAGTTTGTTCTCTTATTTTTATCTCTCCAAAATTTTTTGAAATTTTTAAGATTTTTTCTCTAATTTCTTCTATATTTTCTTTATGTCTGATAAGTATATCTAAGTTTAATCTGCATTCATCAGGAATCACATACTCTGAAAAATTTGTTTTTAATCCATAAAGAGAAATCAAAGTTCCTTTTAATCTATCTTTTAATTTTTTTACTAACAAACAACTTTCTTCTATAGCATTTTTTCCTTTATTTGAAAAGGCTGGATGGACAGATTTACCTTTAACTTTTACTTCTACTTCTATATTTCCGAAATGTTCTTTGACTATTTTTAAAGAAGTAGGTTCTAGAACTAAAGCTTTGCGTGGAGAAATTGTTTTTGCTAAGTATTTAGAGCCTTTTCCTGTTTCTTCTTCGTCTACTGTAAAGCAAACACCTAAATTTAATTTTTTTATTTCTTTTAAAAAAAGTAAAATGCTTAAAACTTGTCCTTTAGCATCACTCGCTCCTGTTCCATAGATAAAATCACCTTTAAATTCAAAACTTCTTTTTGGCTTTACAGTATCTACATGAGTTATTATCCAAAAATTAGCTTTAGGATTTATAATCAGATTTCCTATTTTTTGCATAAATACTCTAAAATTCAATTTTTCAATGTAGGTCTTTAAAAATCTTAAGATCTTTTTTTCTTTCCCTGAGATAGATTCTATTTCTAAAATTTTTTTAAATAACTTTACTATTTCATTCATAATTAAATAATTTTAAAATAAATTTTAAATGATGAAAAACATTAAAATAAGGAATGTAACAAACAAAGATTTAGCAGAATTTTTAGAAATTTATGTTTCTGCATATAGAGATTTAGAAGATTACTCTTACAAAAAAAGTAGAGAAATTAAACGATATTTTAAATAGCTTTTAAAAAGAGACTTAGAAGGTTTCTTTTTGATTGAGACAGATAACAAAGTTTTAGGATTTGTAGCTTCAGATTCTAACTGGTATAGTAAATTTGAAAATAGTTGTGTTTTAGAGATACATGAACTTATAGTAAGGAAAGAGTTTCAAAATAAAGGCTTTGGAAAGAAACTATTGGAAAGAGTCTTATTATATGGAAAAGAAAAGAATCTTAAAATAGGTGAGTTGTTTGTAGGAAAGGAAAACAAAAAGGCTATTCTTTTCTATATTAAAAATGGTTTTGTAAAAAAAGAAACCTATAAAAAATGGATTAGAATGACAAGATCTATATAATCAACTAAAATAGAAAAAATTTAGTTTTTTATGATATAATTTTAGAATATGATAAGCCCAACTTATAACCATAAAGAAGTTGAAGAAAAGATTTATAAAATTTGGTCTGAAGCTGGTTTATTTTATGCTGAACCTAATAAAGATAAAAAGCCTTACTGCATATGTATGCCCCCTCCTAATGTTACAGGGATTTTACATATGGGGCATGCTTTAAATAATACAATACAAGATATATTAATTAGATTTAAAAGAATGCAAGGATTTTGTGTACTCTGGATGCCAGGGATAGACCACGCTGGTATTGCCACCCAAAATGTTGTAGAGAGAAAGTTAAAAGAAGAAGGTTTGACTAGAAAGGATTTAGGAAGAGAAAAATTTTTAGAAAGAGTATGGCAATGGAAAGAAGAATATGGAGAGACCATTTTAAAGCAACTGAGAAAATTGGGAGCAAGTTGTGATTGGAGAAGGACTCGTTTTACAATGGATACTGAATACTCAAAGGCTGTTAGATATGTATTTAAAACTTTGTATGAAAAAGGATTAATTTATAAAGGAAAGTATATAATAAACTGGTGTCCAAGATGTGAGACTTCTTTATCAGATGAAGAAGCTCCTTACAGACCTGTTAAGGGTAAACTCTATTATATAAAGTATCCTATAGAAAATTCTAATGAGTATATTACGGTGGCTACCACTAGACCTGAAACTATGTTAGGTGATACAGCTGTAGCAGTTAACCCTAAAGACGAAAGATACACCCATCTTATTGGAAAATTCTGTATCTTGCCTTTAGTCAACAGAAAGATCCCTATAATTGCAGATGAAAGAGTTTCAGTTGAATTTGGAACAGGAGCTGTAAAAGTTACTCCTGCCCACGATCCTTTAGATTATGAGATAGCCAAAACTCATAATTTAGAATTTATAAATATTATGGATAAGAATGCTCATATAGAATGTGGAATTAAAGAGTATGATGGTTTAGATAGATTTAGTGCCCGTCAAAAGATAATAAAAGATCTAAAAGCTCAAGGCTTATTAGAAAAAGAAGAAGATTATGAATATTCTATACCCTGCTGCTATAGGTGCGATACCCAAATTGAACCCAGGATTTCAGAACAATGGTTTGTAAGGATGAAACCTTTAGCTGAACCTGCTATAAAAGCAGCAGAAACCGGAAAAATAAAATTTTATCCAGAGAAGTGGAAAAAAGTCTATTTAGAATGGATGTACAACATTAAAGACTGGTGTATTTCAAGACAAATCTGGTGGGGACATAGGATTCCTGTATGGTACTGTAAGAATTGTAAAGCAATCAATGTCTCTGAAGAAGAAATCTCAGAATGTCAAAAATGTAAATCTAAAAATATTGTTCAAGATGAAGATGTATTAGATACTTGGTTTAGTTCTTGGTTGTGGCCATTTGCTACTTTTGGATGGCCAGAGTTCAAAAGCCCTTATAAAAAAGAAGATTTAGATTATTTTTATCCTACTTCTTGTTTAGTTACAGCTCCTGAAATCATATTCTTTTGGGTAGCAAGAATGATTATGGCAGGTTTAGAATTTATAAAAGAGGTCCCTTTTAAAGACGTTTATATCCATGGAACTGTAAGAGATGCTACAGGTAAAAAAATGTCAAAGTCTTTGGGGAATATTATTGATCCTTTAGAGATAATAAATCAAATGGGAGCAGATGCCTTAAGATTTAGTTTAATATCTTTGACAGCTACTGGTCAAGATGTGTTTTTATCAAAAAGTAAATTTGAGATGGGCAGAACTTTTACTAACAAAATCTGGAATGCTTTTAGGTTAGTATTTTTACTCGCAAAAGAAAAAGAGACATTATTAAAAGATATTGAATTTGACTTAGAGAAGATAGCTCCTACACAGATTTTTGATAAATGGATATTAACTAAGTTAACCAAACTCACAAAAGATGTTACTGAATCTTTAGAAAACTATAATTTTAATAATGCAGCTCAAAAGATTTACAAGTTTTTCTGGAATAAATTTTGTGATTGGTATTTAGAGTTTCTAAAAGTCGATTTAAAGACAAAAGACTCCAAAATTATAAAAGAAAAGATTTCTATTTCTTTAAAGGTACTTTTAGACTCTTTAAAACTCCTTCACCCTTTTATGCCTTTCATTACTGAAGAAATTTATCAAAAAATAAGAGAGAACTTTAAGATTAAAAGATTAAAAGATTTTATAATGATATCTGAATGGCCTCAAAATAAATTTGAATTTTTAGAAGAAGAAGCTTTTGTTGATAATTTGTGTGAATTAATAACTAAAGTGAGGAGCTTAAAGCATATTTTAGGAATCCCTCTCAACTACAGAATAAAAACTTATTCTTTAAAAATTCCTGACCAATTCACAGAACACTTTAAAAAGTTAGCTTTTTTAGAAGATATTATAGTAAGTATTCCCAAAACTCCTTATGTAGGTCTATTTTCTAATGAGTTAGAAATCTACATAGATTTGGAAGGTTTTGATTTAAAAAAAGTGTTAGAAAAACTTGAAAAAGAGATTGAAAAAACTCAAAATTCTATCCAAAAACTCAAAAGTCTACTAAGTAACAAAGATTTCCTCTCAAAAGCTCCTCCTCAGGAAATAGAAAAGTTTAAAACCAGGTTAGAAGATTCTAAAAATCTTTTAAATAAATATTTAGAGATTAAAAATGCAATTAAGTAAAGAAATTTTTGACATAGTAAAAAAAGCTTTAAAGGAAGATTTTGTCTCTAAAGATATTACTACTCAAAGTTTTATTCCAAAAGATGTAAAAATAAAAGCTTTCATTATGGCTAAAGAAAAAGGTGTATTGTGTGGCATAAAAGTTGTAGAAGTGGTCTTTAAAGAGATAGATAAAAATATAGAATTCTTTCCTTTAAAAAAAGATGGACAGAGTATAAAAAGAGGAGAAAAAGTCTGCCAGATAAAAGGCCCAGCTTGCAAAATACTGTCTGCTGAACGAACAGCTTTAAATTTCTTAGCTCACTTATCAGGAATAAGTACTCAAACTCAAAAGTGGATAAAGGAATTAAAAGATTCAAAGATAACTTTATTAGATACTAGGAAAACTACTCCTCTTTTGAGAAATTTAGAAAAGTATGCAGTCCGGGTAGGTGGGGCTAAAAATCATAGAATGAATCTAAAAGAAGCAGTCCTCTTAAAAGAAAATCATATTTTTATTTTAAGGAGAATAAAAATCTCAAAAGATGAGTTAAAAAAGAAAATTTTAAAGATAAAAAGAGAAGGTAAAAAAGTGATTCTAGAAGCTCATTCTCTAAAAGACTTTTTAGAATTTTTAGATGTAGGAGCAGATGTTATTATGTTAGATAATTTTGATTTTGATTCTATAAAAAAAGCTTGTCAACTAAGAGATAAAATTTGTCCTTCTTTAGAAATAGAAGTTTCAGGAAACATAGATTTTGAAAGTTTAAAAAGACTTAAAAAGCTCCCTATCCAAAGAATATCTGCTGGTAGACTCACCCATTCAGTAAAGTGGTTAGATTTTTCCTTAGAGATAGAAAAAGTATATGGATAAGTTTGTATTAAAAAGCCCCTTTAAACCCACAGGTGATCAACCTCAAGCTATAAAAAAGTTAGTTGAAGGAATCAAAAAAGGATTAAAATATCAAGTTCTTTTAGGAGTAACAGGGTCTGGTAAGACCTTTACTCTGTGCAATGTAATTGAAAAGGTAAATAAACCTACATTAGTAATCTCTCCTAATAAGACTTTAGCTGCTCAACTTTACTCTGAATTTAAATCTTTTTTTCCAGATAACGCTGTAGAGTATTTTGTAAGTTATTATGATTACTACCAACCTGAAGCCTACATTCCTGAAACTGATACTTATATAGAAAAAGATGCTTCTATAAATGAAAGATTAGATAGGTTAAGGTTATCAGCTACAAGTTCTTTGATGTCCAGAAGAGATGTGATAGTCGTAGCTTCTGTATCTTGCATTTATAATTTGGGTTCTCCTCAAGAATACCAAGAGCTCGTATTATATCTACAAAAAGGGCAAGTCTTAAATTTAGAAGACTTTTTAAAAAGATTAGTTACCCTTCAATACGAAAGAAATGATTTTGAATTTAAAAGAGGTGTCTTTAGAGTAAGAGGAGATATCGTTGAAATATTTCCTACCTATAAAGAAGATGCTTTAAGAATAAGTTTTTTTGGTGATGAAATAGAAAGAATCTCTGTAATAGATCCAATATCAGGAGAAGTAAAAAAGGATTTAGAGAAAACAGGAATCTTTCCTGCTAAACACTTTATAGTTTCTTACGATAAGATAGAGAGAGCTTTAATTACCATTCAATGGGAATTAGAAGATAGAGTAAGAGAGTTAAGAAAACAAGGAAAAGAGTTAGAAGCTCACAGACTTTGGACCAGAACCAAATACGATATGGAAATGTTAAAAGAAACTGGCTACTGTCATGGAATAGAAAATTATTCAAGACATCTTTCACAAAGACCACCAGGTTCTAGACCTTACTGTTTAATAGACTATTTTGGAGATGATTTTTTAGTAATAATAGATGAATCTCATATTACTATTCCTCAGCTGAGAGCTATGTATAATCAAGATAGAAATAGAAAACTCACTTTAATAGAATACGGATTTAGGTTACCTTCTTGTTTAGATAATAGACCTCTAAAATTTGAAGAGTTTTTGGAATTAGTAAAGCAGGTAATCTTTGTTTCAGCTACTCCCCAAAGTTTTGAAATAAATCTAAGTGGTGGTAGAGTAATAGAACAACTAATAAGACCCACTGGTATTCCTGATCCAGAGATAATAGTAAAACCTACTCAAAATCAGATTGAAGATTTGATAATCGAGATTAGAAAAAGAGTAGAAAGAAATGAAAGAGTTTTAATAACTACTTTAACCAAAAGAATGGCAGAAGATTTAGCAAGTTACCTTCAAGAGAGAAAAATAAAGGTAAAATATTTACATTCAGAAATAGATACCATTGAAAGAGCAAAAATTTTAAAAGAATTAAGAAGCAAAGAATTTGATGTTTTGGTAGGGATAAATCTTTTAAGAGAAGGTTTGGACCTTCCTGAAGTGAGTTTAGTAGCTATATTAGATGCAGATAAAGAAGGCTTTTTAAGATCATTTACTTCTCTGATTCAAATTGCAGGAAGAGCAGCTCGTAATATAAATGGCACAGTAATAATGTATGCTGATACTCTCACAGAATCTATGAAAAAGGTCATTCAGGAAACTAACAGAAGAAGAAAGATTCAATTAGAATACAACAAAAAACACAAAATTACTCCTAAAACTATAGAAAAAGCAATAAAAGAAGGTATTGAAGAGTATGAAAAAGCAAAAGAATTTACAGGAAAAGTTATCGGATTAGATAAAGAATCTTTAGAGATCGAAGAGCTAATAGAAGAACTAACCAAAGAAATGGAATTAGCTGCACGTAATCTTCAATTTGAAAAAGCAGCTTTTTATAGAGATAAGATAAAGGAATTAAAAGAAGTTTTAAATAAAAAAATAAAACAATGATAAATAAAATTTACTCTTTTAAAAAAATCACTTCTACTCAGGATTTTGCAAAAAAATTGATAAAATCTGGATTAGTTAATTCAGATAGAGTTCTGGTTACTTCAGAAATTCAAACCAAAGGCAGAGGAAGATTTAATAGAAAATGGATCTCACCTTTGGGAGGAGTTTATTTTTCTTTAATTATGAAAAAAAATGATACTTTATTAAGTTTTAAAATTTGCTTGGCAATCTGTAAAACGATTGAATACACCCATAACATAAAAGTTCAAATAAGATGGCCTAACGATTTAATTCTAAATGGAAAAAAAATAGGAGGAATACTCATAGAAAAAATAGAAGACTTCTCTATCATAGGAGTTGGAATTAATTTAAATACAGATATAGAGTTATTACCTCCTCATAGCACTTCTTTATTCTTTGAAACTTCTATCTATTTTGAGAAAGAAAAGTTTTTAAATAAACTTTTAGAATTTATAAATGAGTATCTAAATTATGATTCTAAAAAATTGATAAGAGAATATAAAAGTTACTCTCAAGTTTTGGGAAAATTTGTAAAAATAAGATCTTTAAATAAAACTTTAGAAGGTCAAGTTATAGATTTTGATTCTGAAGGAGCTTTAATATTAAGAGATAATTTTGGATTTAAGATTAAACTCTTTTCATCAGAAGTTGTCTTTTTAAGATGATTCTTTTAATAGATATAGGTAACACTACTATAGATATTGGGATTTATAAAGAGAATAAACTTAGTTTTCTTAAAAAAATAAAGACACATCAAAAATTTTGTGTTAATTTAAGGAACATTAAGAATGCTATTATTTGTTCTGTAGTTCCTCCAAAAACAAAGGAAGTTTTAAATTACCTTAAAAAAAGAAAGATAAATAATTTTATTATTGGAAAGGATTTGCTAGTTCCTTTGAAAAGTAAATATAAAGGAATCTTAGGTCAAGATAGAATCTTAAATTGCTTTGGTGCTTTAAAAATAATAAAGAAAGCTCCATTAGCAGTAATAGACTTAGGAACAGCTATTACTGTAGATTTTGTAGACAAGAATTATAATTATAGAGGGGGGATAATCTTTCCTGGATTGAGATTATCTTTAGAAGCTCTTTTAAAGAGAGCTTACATGCTAAAGGATATAAGAATAAAAGAATTGCAAAGACCAAGAAAGATTATAGGGAACAATTCCAAAGAAGCTATTCTTTCGGGTATATTTTTGGGAATAAGAGGTGTCTGTGAATCGATAATTAAAAAATTAAAAAATAAATATCCAAATTTGAAAGTGATTCTTACTGGAGGAGATCTCAAAATAGCAAAATCTTGGGATTTTGTAGATAAAATTATACCTCATTTGAATATCATCTCTTTAAAATTCATAGCAGAACATTACAAAATATCATAAAATATACCTTTAGATAAAGAAAACCACATAAAATTTGAAAAAAATGAGAAAAAATGATTAAAATTTTTATAAAATTGTTTAAATTAATGCTTGATTTGCAAAAAAGTTTTAGTAAAATAATTAGCACTCTAAGTCTATGATTGCTAAATTTTTGAAGGAGGTGAGAGTATGAAAATAAAACCTTTAGGAGACAGAGTAGTGGTAGAGCCTTTAAAAGCAGAAGAAAAGACCAAAGGGGGTATAGTCTTACCTGATACTGCAAAAGAAAAACCTCAAGAAGGAAAGGTAATAGCTGTAGGAGAAAAGATTACTGATGAAGGAAAAAAGATGCCTTTACAAGTAAAAGTAGGTGATAGGGTTTTATATAGTAAATATGCAGGCACAGAAATTACCACTAAAGATGGAAAAGAGTTATTAATCTTAAGAGAAGATGACATCTTAGCTATCATTGAAGAATAACGAAGGAGGTGGTAAAAAATGGCAAAGCAATTGATCTTCAATGAAGAAGCAAGAAGAAAAGTATTAAAAGGAATTGAAATATTAGCAAATGCAGTAAAAGTTACTTTAGGACCTAAAGGAAGAAATGTAGTAATTGAGAAAAAATTTGGTTCTCCTACTATTACTAAAGACGGAGTAACTGTTGCAAAAGAAGTGGAATTAGAGGATCCTTATGAAAATGTAGGAGCTCAATTAGTAAAGGAAGTAGCAGAGAAAACTTCTGATGTAGCTGGTGACGGTACCACTACTGCTACAATTTTAGCTGAGACTATCTATAAAGAAGGACTAAAGAATGTAGCTGCAGGTGCAAATGCAATGGCTTTAAAAAGAGGCATAGATAAAGCAGTAGAAAAAGTAGTTGAAGAATTAAAGAAACTGTCAAAAGAAGTAAAAGATAAAAAAGAAATTTCTCAAGTAGCTACCATTGCAGCAAATGGAGATAGTTTCATAGGAAACTTAATAGCAGATGCTATGGAGAAAGTAGGTAAAGACGGTGTAATTACAGTTGAAGAAGCAAAATCTATGGCAACGACTATGGAAGTAGTAGAAGGAATGCAATTCGACCAAGGATACCTTTCTCCTTATTTCATAACTGATTCTGAAAAGATGGAGTGTGTTTTAGAAGATCCCTACATTCTCATTTACGAGAAGAAAATTTCTGCTTTAAAAGACATTTTACCTTTATTGGAAAAAGTAGCACGTGCAGGTCGTCCTTTATTAGTAATTGCAGAAGATGTTGAAGGAGAAGCTTTAGCTACTTTGGTTATAAACAAACTTAAAGGAACTTTACCTTGTTGCGCAGTAAAAGCTCCAGGATATGGTGATAGACGTAAAGCTATGCTTGAAGATATTGCAATATTAACAGGTGGAAAAGCCATAACTGAGGATTTAGGAATTAAATTAGAAAATGTAGACTTAGATGATTTAGGAAGAGCAAAAAGAGTAAAAGTAGACAAAGAAAATACTACTATTGTGGAAGGAGCTGGAAAACCTGAAGCTATAAAAGGAAGAATCAACCAAATTAAAAAGCAAATTGAAGAGACAGATTCTGATTATGATAGAGAAAAACTCCAAGAAAGATTAGCAAAATTATCTGGTGGAGTAGCTGTAATCAATGTAGGAGCAGCAACTGAAACTGAAATGAAAGAAAAGAAAGCAAGAGTAGAAGACGCTCTTCATGCTACAAGGGCAGCTGTTGAAGAAGGAATTGTTCCTGGCGGAGGAATAGCTTTAATAAGGTGTTTGCCTGCTTTAGAAAAACTTCAGCTTTCAGATCCAGATGAACAAACTGGAGTTAACATTGTAAAGAAAGCTTTGGAAGCTCCTATTAGACAGTTAATAACCAATGCAGGTTTAGATCCTTCAGTAATTGTAGAAAAAGCTAAAGAAGAAAAGACGAATGTAGGTTTTGATGTAGAAAAAGAAAAATTTACTGATATGTTAGAAGCAGGAATAATCGATCCTACAAAAGTTACAAGAACAGCTCTTCAAAATGCAGCTTCAATTGCATCTTTATTAGTCACTACTGAATGTGTAATAACAGAAAAGCCTGAAAAAGAAGAAAAAACAACACCACCTTCACCACCAAATTATGAGTACTAATAATCTTTAAAAACCCTTCTTTTACCCCCCTGCTCTTTTTCAAAGAAAAGGAAAAGAGCAGGGGGGTATTTAAATTGACAGATCTAAAATTGTGTGTTAAAGTATTTAGATGAAGGAAAGGAGAAGGTACAAAAGATTTTCTTTACTCATTCCTTTAAAAATCCAAAGATTTTATTCAAATAAAATTGAAAATACAATTACTAAAGATATCAGTCAAGGAGGGTTAAGAATAAAAAGTGATTGTTTTTTTATGCCCAAGGAAAGGATAAAAATAATATTAAATAACCCTATCTTTAATACAGTAAAGGGGAAAGTTATCTGGATAAAAAAAATGCAATTACCTGATTCTTTTGAAGCAGGGATAGAATTTATAGAATTAGACAGTTATACAAGAAAGCTATTGTTTTTAAAATTCTTAAATTTTAATCTCTAAAAAGGGGAGTTAAAAAATGGGCAAACCTGATAGAGTAAATTGCGCATATTGCAATAAGTCTTTAAAAAGAATCAAAAGGTACTATAGGGACGGAAAATACTGGTGTAATAAAAAGTGTTATAAACAAGCAAAACAAAAAGAAAGTGCTAACTCTTAAAGTAAAAAATTGAAAGTAGAGAGAAGAAGAGCTCCACGCATAGAAAAAAATATCCCTGTAAAGATAGGCAAAGAAGAGTATGAAATTATAACTGAGACCAAAAATTTAAGTTGTATAGGTGCTCTTTGTAGGGTCGATAAATACATAGAACCTTTAACAAAATTGAAAATCCTTCTTTTAGTTCCTCATCATGATCGCGAGAAAAAAGATAAATATTATAAGATTGAATGTGGTGGAGTGGTAGTAAGAACAGAACCTTTATCTTTGGAAAATGGTAAAAAAGCATATAACATTGCAATTTATTTTAATGAAATTAATGAATTAGACAAAGAAAAAATCGCTAAATTCGTTGAGTGGAATCTTCAAAACAAAAAGAGATCTAATAATAATTCTTTTTAGTGCCCTTTTATTTAATCTTTCTCCATCAAAAATGAAGATAAAACTTCCTGAAATTAAAATCTCAAATATTTTAGATGAATCTTTGAATAAAAGAATTTCTGTAAGAAGATTTAAAAAAACACCTTTAAATTTAGAACAAGTTGCAAAATTACTATGGTCAGCTAATGGAAAAAAAGTAGATGGTGTGAGTGGTCCTTCTAGAATTCTTCCTTCTGCTGGAGCTACCTATCCTTTAGAAGTATTCCTTATAGTAGGCAAAGATAGCGTAGAAGGATTAAGTGAAGGAGTTTATTTATACGATTATGAAAATAACCAGTTAATAAAAATTTTAGATAAAGATGTAAGAGAAGAATTAAGCTCTGCCTGTTTAAACCAAAGATTTATTGCTCAAGCTCCTATAACTATTCTTGTTGCTGCAGATTTTAACAGAACTACTCAGTGGTATGGAAGGAGAGGAGAGAGGTACGTAATAATGGAATCTGGACATGCTTGTCAAAATATTTATCTAATGGCGACTTCTTTAGGGTTAGGAACAGTTGAAGTAGGAGCTTTTAATGATTTTGAAGTAAAAAGACTTTTAAACCTTCCTAAAAATTTTGAACCATTAAGCCTAATGCCTGTAGGTTTTCCTAGTAGAGTTAATGATCGAAAGAAAGATTAAACCTTTTCCAGTAAAATTAATAATAGGATTTATTTTTAAGGATTACAAAATTTTGAAAGAGGCTGAAAAAATCTTAGAAAAAAAATTTAAAGAAATTGATTTTGAATCTGAAATCATTCCATTTAATTTCACTGATTACTATGAACAGGAAATGGGTAAAGATTTAAAAAGAAAATTCATCAGTTTTAAAAAATTAATTATGCCTCAAAAAATAAGAAAGATTAAAGAATATACTATAAAAATAGAGAAAAAGTTTTCTTTTGATAAGAAGAGAAAAATAAACATAGACCCTGGTTATCTAACAGACTCTCAACTTGTGCTTTCAACGACAAAACCTTATTTTCACAGAATTTATTTGGGAAATTGCATATGGGCAGAAGTTACTCTCTTTTATCAAAATAAAACTTTTAGGTATTTTGATTGGACTTATCCAGATTACAGAACTCCTGCTTATATTGAGATTTTTAATAAGATAAGAGAAATTTATCTAACTCAAAAAAGAGAACTTTTGAAAAAATGCAAGAAGACTTAGATGAAAAAATTAGAATTCTTTATAAAATTTATCAAAAATGTGAGCTTTGTCCTAGGAGATGCAGAGTAAATAGATTAAAGAATCAAAAAGGCTTTTGTAGAGCACCTTCACAGATAAAACTGTATTCTTATTTTCCTCACAAAGGAGAAGAACCACCAATCTCTGGTAAAAATGGCTCAGGAATAGTATTTTTCTCTCATTGCAATTTAAGATGTGTTTATTGTCAAAATTATAAATTTTCTCATTTAGAAGAAGGACAAATTTTAAGTCCTCAAAAATTATCTGATATTTTTTTAGAATTGCAAGATTTAAGTGTGCATAATATAAATTTAGTTACAGCGACTCAATTTTTACCTCCTATTTTAGAAGCTATAAAGATCAGCAAGTCAAAGGGATTAAATCTTCCTATAGTTTATAACACAAGTGGTTATGAGAACCCTGAGATTATAGAAATTTTAGAAAATGTTGTAGATATTTATTTAGCAGATTTTAGATATTTAAATCCTGTTTATTCTTTAAAATTTTCAAATTCATCAGATTATCCTCAAGTAGTCTTAAAAGCTTTAAAGAAAATGTATGAAAAGACAGGAGATCTTTTGTATGAAGATGGGATACTAAAAAAAGGATTAATAATTAGAGTTCTGGTTTTGCCTTCACTTTTAGAAGAAGCCAAAAATATTTTAATAAAAATTAAAGAAATTTTTGGAGGCAAAAAAATAGGAGTGAGTCTCCTAACACAATTTTATCCTTTTTATAAAGCCAAAGATTTTACTGAAATTAATAGGAGATTAACTAATTCAGAAGTAGAAGAAATTATAGATTTCTTTTTGTCTCTTAAATTTTATGAGGGGTGGTTCCAAATAGATAGAGGAGAAGATAAATTCAGTGGAGAAAGATTTAAACAAAGAGTTTATAAAAAATAGAATAGATAAAAAATTTTATTATTTTGCTCCTAACAAAATTGAATTTTTTGTAAAGAAAATTCCTACAATACAAGCTGTCAATAAACAAGCTAAAGTAGCAGCTAAAGACGTCTTAAAAACTTGCTTCTGCTAAATCTAAAGCCTAGAGCCTAGAACAAAAAAGCTCATTTGAACATTAAATCTCAAAAAGTATTGAAAAGATTTGATTGTTTTAATTTCTTCTTTACATAAAAGTTAACATAAGATATATTATCGGAACTAATATATTTTATACACTGGCCACCTCACATTTAAATCAAATTTATTTAGTTTTTAATCAGATTGGTTTTTTGAGAAGCTTTGGTTTGTTTTTTATATTTTTGTTTTTCCCAATTAAGGATACACTTTTTGTAAATTTTAAAAGCTTTTTTTCTTGAAAAATCCCATCTAACTAATCCAAAAAAATCTACTCCTGTGTTGAAATGTTCTTTGCAATCCCTGAAAAATGCCCAGAATACCTTATCTACAAATTCAAGCTTAGGAATTTCGGTAAAAACTTTCTTTAAAAATTCTGCTTGTTCAGCTTCTGTAGGGCTCTTTCCAAACCACCAGGCATTTTCTTTAGAAGGTTTTTTAACTCCAGGACATCCAATTTCAGTAATCCATATTTTCTTTTCTTTGTCGCCAAATTTTTCCATCAATTTTTTTATATTTTTACATAAAATTTTAATTCTTTTTATGCAATCTTTCTCTAAAGGATTCACAAAGGGATGAATATTCATAATGTCAAAATAATCTTTTCCTCCCATCTCATATATTCTTTTTAAAGCGTAATATCCTTCAGGAGTCAAACCTCCTAATAAAATTTTTGCTGAAGGATCTATTTCTTTTATAGCTTTGTAAGTTTTTTTAAGAAGCTTTAAATAGGTTTTCATCTCATCTTGAGGCTGCCAGTAAATTCTTGAATCTGGTTCATTCCAAATTTCCCAATATTTTATTTTCTCTTTATACCTTTGAACGACTTTTCTTGCAAAATTAACGAAATCATCTAAATTATCTGGTGGACTATTCCAAGATTTTCCTGCCCAATCAGCACAGTAATCCAAAATTGCTAAAATTTTTATATTGTTTTTACAAAGAAGTTTTACTATGTAGTCGTATTTACTAAAATCAAACTTTCCTTTTTGAGGTTCTATATCTTGCCAGTAAAAATCTACACGCACAAAGCTTACTCCTAATTCTTTAAGGAGCTTAACTGCTTTTTCTAAATCTTTCTTTGGATATTTGAAATTGTTCCAGGTATGATTCCAGGACAAAAATGCTAAAACCCCAAAAGGATTATCTTCTCTATCTCTCCCTCTTACATTTGATGAACTGTTAGATAAACAAAAAGAAGATATCTGCAAACATAAACATAAGAACATTAAAAATCTACTCATTTGTGAAATTTTTCACAATTTCAAAAAGATAAGAATAAGCTTTAAATTACATCTTCCTTTTTGAATTTCTTCCCACAATTAGGACATTCAACTTCATCATCTAAAAATAAACTGCAGGGAACTTCTGTTCCACAATAAGGACATATTACAACATCTCCTCCCACTGTAAAATCATATTCTAAAAATTCATCAAATAAATCATCCATTTTTAAGATAGCTGGAGAATCTAAGTTTAAGCCTGTATTATCCTTTAAAACCCAAAATAGTCTTTTATCAGCAACTTACCTTGAAATTTTATCTAGATAAAGCAATATATCTTGAATAAAAGATTCCAAAATCAGAAAATGGAAGTTTGAATAAAATATTTAGCAGCAGCTAAATCACGTAAATTGCAAGATAAATTTTTTAGTGTTAGGCTTTTCATCTTTTCTAATTCAGAAAGATTCTCTTTAATAATAGCAACCTTATTTTTTATTTTCTCTTTATCGATCATTTTAAATAATTCTCTCTTAAAGCAGAAAAATATTCAGCATTAAATTCTCTAAGACGGGGTAAAGAATCATAATCACTTTTTGGATAAGTTGAACCTTGAACAAAAGACCCAAAAACATAGGGAGAAATAATTTTTGATTCTTGAGAAAATACAGAAGTTAATTTACTTTTAAGCTCAGAGATTAAATTATTCATTGCAATAAATATATCATAATTCAAATTAACCTGCAATGATATTATTCTAAAGGAAAAGTAGTTGAGCATGCATATCTAACTATTTCTACAGTCATTTTTTCATTTCCACCCAGAGACCTGCACGATCATAACTTATACGAAAATTTGATATACCTGCCTTATTTACCACCTCTTGTAATTTATCAGGTGAACTGTAGGCTTTGGCATCATCACCCAGAGAGCGATCTCTTAAAGATTTCATACGCTTATATTCTTCATCAGTAACATATCGCCCAAAGCCTCCACCAACAAGGGCAATACCACCTTTCTTTAAAATTCTATAAATTTCTTTAAACACCTGCACCTTATCTTTCCAGCAATGATATGAACCTCTACTGATTATGAAATCAGCAAATTCATTCTCAAAAGGCATCTTGTGTGCATCACCCAGAACAGGAATTATTCTATCTGTCAAGCCTTCTCTTTCAATGTTCATGCGTGCAACTTCGTATATTGCTCTTTCCTTCTCCAGTGCAAAAATCTTCAATTTGGAATGCTTACATAACTCAATTGCAAAAACAGCTGTCCCACAACCAACATCCACACATACACCTTCTAAAACACCATAATCCTCAATAATTTGCTTAACAGTAGAGACAATTGCTGGCATAAAATTTTCTTTGACCATTTTATCAAAACGCTTCGCCTCTAAAAGGTCCATCTCAGTGTAATCAGCAGGAACACGTTCTTCAGACATAATCTTCATCCCTCCTTTTTAATTTTTTAAGGATAGTAATTATTCTTTCTCCTTAAGCATCTGTAGTTTCTCTAATGTTTTCTCAATAACAATTTTTTCTTTATTGAAATACTTTATCATTCTTTCAAGGCATTTTTGCCTTTCTTTTGGATCACCAAGATACATAGCACAAGCATCCATAAACTTTTTTGTTTTTCTCACATTCTCTTCTACTTCTTCATCTATCTTTTCACTGTCATGTCTTACTGCACCTTTAGGACACACATTGTGACAGACTCCACAACGAATACAGTTGCTCATATTTATTACTGCCACACCTTCCTCTAAAGAAATAGCTCCAACAGGACACTTCTCAACACATACACCACATCCAACACAATCTTCCTTTTTTATCCATGGCATTTAATCCACCTCCTCTCACTTTTAATTTTTTATTTTATCAGTAATATTTCACCTAACTCCTTTTATATCTCAACGATTCAAATACAGACCAATTTTTTCTTCAATCAATATTATATAACAAAATCTATATCAAGAGAAAATGGAAAGCTAATTTGGTAGAAAAGCAAAGGTACATGGTATACAGTTAGAACCTTCTCTTATTTTTGGTAAGGAATTTTGAAAAATTAAAAAGTGCCTCGTGGATTGATTTATTATTTGTTTTCCATCAAAATTCAGGGAGCGCAAGGGTTACAGGAAAAAGTCCTCTTACTGAATTGCAGATAAAGATTTTGTCTGCTTTCAGAAGGTCTTGGAAGAATAAAGATTTTTCAATAACCTTTTTACAGTTTGCTTTAATGAAATATCTTCTATATATTCCATCTAAAAGTCCTGCACTTACAGGAGGGGTAAAATAAATACCATCTTTTAATATAAAAATATTAGAAATTGCTCCTTCTGTAATCTCTCCTTTTTTATTTGTAAATATTACCTCACAAAATCCATTGTTTAAAGCTTTCCTGTATTCAGAATCATAAAGATTTCTGTTTGTGGTTTTATGGTAAAGAAATACGTTATGAGGGTCAGTCTTTGCTTTAGAAAGTATAACTTGATTTTTGCCTTTAAATTTAAGATTTTTTAAAATTTGCCATTCAACTTCTACTTTTCCTTTTTTATCCAGAAATAACTTTACCTTATAAAACTTTTTATCATTTAATTTCTTTTCCACCTCTTTCAGAATCTGTCTGATCTTTAAAATGTCAAAATTAAAACCAAAATATTCTGCTGAATTTTTTAATCTTTTTAAATGCTCTTCTAAAAACACATAGCCTTTATTATAAAGAATACTCTCAAATAATCTAAATTCTTTATGTCTCTTAATTAAAAAATTAGCTTTAAGTTTACATTCTTCATATTCTGATAAAGTTTTAGAACTGACAACTACTCCTCCCCCAACTCCCATCTCTCCTCTATTTTTATTTATAATCACCGTCCTTATAGGCACATTGAATACACATTTTTTTAAATCTTTTGAAGGAAATATTATCCCCACTGCTCCGCAGTATACTTTTCTGGGAAGATTTTCTAACTCATTTATTATCTCCATACTTCTTATTTTTGGAGCTCCAGTAATTGAACCACAAGGAAAAAGACTTTTGAAAATATCTAAATAGGTAATATTCTCTTTTAAAATTCCCTCTATTGTGGAAGTCATCTGAAAAAGAGTCTCATACTTTTCTACTTCAAATAATTTAGTAACTTTTACAGAGCCTTCTTTACAGATTCTGCCTAAATCATTTCTTACTAAATCTGTAATCATTACATTTTCTGCTCTATTTTTTATACTTTTAAATAAATTTTTAGCTTTTATTTTATCCTCATAAATATTTTTCCCTCTTTTAGCAGTCCCTTTCATAGGTTTACATATGATTCTGTCTTTTTCTATTCTAAAAAATAATTCTGGTGAGATTGATAAAACATATTCATTATTAAATTTTAAAAATGCTGTGTAAGGAGTTTTTTGCTTTTCTTTTAAATTCTGATAAAGTCTAAATGCAGAACCTTCAAAATCAAATTTATACCTTAAAGTATAATTTAGCTGATAAATATCACCATTTCTTAAATATTCTTTAATCCTTTTAATCTTTTCTTTATATTCTGAAAAATTCTGACTTAAATTAAGATTTTTAATCTTATACTTTTTTTCTTCTTTTAAAAACTCTTTATAACAATTTTGGATCTCTTTTTCAAATGCAGGAAAAATTTTTGCTTTTTCAAAGACACCTAACTTTACCAGAGAAAATGGAAAGATTCTGGGAAAATTACTCTTTAATCCTTCCTGAAAATAAAAACCTGCTTCATAAGAAATGTATCCTGCCAGATAATATCTTTTAGATAACTTCTCTATTCTTTTAAAAATTTCCTCTAAAGAATCTAATCTTTTTGTCTCTATTATCTCTAAAGGGTCATAAAAAACAAAGTTATTGGAATCCAAATCTGTGGTTTTTAAAGTTTCAAATAGTAAAAAACAATCTTTCATTTTTATATTATTTTAGCACAAAATAAAAAATCCCCTCTCTGTTCTTGATAGAACCAGAGAAGGGCACAAAAAATAAATTGATTAAATGTATTCTAACTCTATCTCTATCTTGCCTGTAAAATCTTGAGGAAATTTTATTTTTCTCAAAACAGATTCAAGCTCTTCTTTTTTGTATCCTTTTCCTTGGTAGGCTTTTACCTCTATATTTATTAATCTTCCTCCTTCAATCTTTAAAATAAGAGTAATCTCTTTTAACCCCCATTTTTTAAATAATTCTCCCAAAGTCTTCTTTAAAGGTGATAATAATAATTTTTCTATCTTCTCCATTGAAAGCTTTTGAGTAAATTTTCCTCCTTTTAAATAAACCTGGCCTAATTCTTTTTTAGAAATAATTCCCCACTTGTTTGTTGCTATCTCTTCTTTCTCAAAAGCAGGAGAAAATGCTTTCATAGTATACCTACCTAAAAAACCACAACCTTCTACTCCTTTCTTTCCCACAGCATAATCACTTACCCCTTCAGGCAAAGGTAAGGGTTGTTTTACAGTAACTACCTCTCCTGTTTCTCTTCTGATTGTATCAATGGCAATAAAAGAGGTAAATTCTGTCATAAGAGAGTATTTTAAACCTAATTTGATTATTTCTTTTTTTGTATTAACACCTACTTTTCTATAATCAGATAATTGTGCTATTCTTTCTCTTGCCCACAAATACTTTAAAGCTATATTTTCTTTATCTTCTTTAAAAGAACTTACATCTATAATCTTTACAAAATCTCCTTTAGGGGTCTTTCCTGTAATCTTAATCTTTCCTTCAGCAGTCTTATACTTTCCAAAAATTACTATTGGTTTCTCGTAAAATAGATCACCAACTTTAGAAGGCTCTACATCATAAGCAGAAAACCCTTCAAACTCTACTTTAATATCTGTAAGAACAGGTGCTTTTATATATTCTAAAAACTTTTCTGCTTTTAATTTAGCTTCTTTCGCATCAGTTGCTATAAAAGGCACACCTTTCCCCACTCTTGCTATTCCTTCTATTAAATACCTGTTTACAGCTTTACCTATCCCAAAAGCAAAAAAGTTTGCTTTATCTAAATTTTTTCTGATTAAATCAAAGACTTCTTTTTCTACAGCTACATAGCCATCTGTAGCTATGACTATTATTCTGGATAAACCTTCTTTTTTCTCCAAAGATAAAGCTCTTCTTAAAGCAGATAGAATCCTTGTTCCTCCACCTCCTCTTTGAGCCTCCAGCATACTGATAGCTTTTAGCTTATTCTCAAAAGTTGCAGGAAGAGGTTTTTCTGATAATACTTTTGAGCCTCCAGAAAAGAACAAAATATTAAAGTAATCTTTTTCTCTTAAATTGTTAATTATCTTTTTTATCAGAGCTTTAGAAACTTCTAAAGGAAATCCATACATAGAACCTGAAACATCTACAATAAATAGATATTCTCTGGGAGGAATATCTGATAAAGCAATTTTTTGTGGAGGTTGAGCCATCAGAAGGAAAAATTTCTCTTCTTCTCCTGGATAGAGTAACAAACCTGTCTGGATACTCTTTCCTCTCAAAACATATCTTAAAATAAAATCTTTATTTCCTCCTTTTTTCTCTTCTTTTGCTAATCTAATTACTGCTTCATTTTCAGATTTAAAATCTATATCTACTTTGTGGGAGACAACTTTTATTTTACTTATAGGAAGACCTGCTTTAATGTTTACAGTAATATCAAAATTGTAGGAAAGTTCAACACCTTGGTGAAGATATGGGCTTTCTATCCAATCATCTTTTTCTGTAGGACTAGTTATTTCTCCAGAGTATCTTGGTCCTACTACTGTGGGAAATACAAATTCATAGACTCCATCTTCAGGTATTAAAAGCTCTGTGTAATTTACTGTTACTTTTACAATATCTTTTGGCATAATATTTGCGACTTTCATCTGGAAAACATTTGGTCTTTGCTGCTCTAATAAAGAAACGACTCTTCCCTCTTTCTTTGCCTGGATATAATGTCTTTGAGCTAATTCTCTTTCTTCAATTTTAGCTATTATGGTTCTATTTCCTATTTCCATCTTCATACCATGGATTGCACTCTTTGTGCTTAAAGGGAATACATAAATTGCTTCTATTGTCCTTTTTCCTTCATTTTTATATACTTGGGTAAGTTCTACATAAGCTATTACTCCACTGATATTTACTTTTACTTTTGTTTCTAATAAAGGAAATTGATCTATAGAGGGGTCTGAATTTGGTATAAAAAAATAAGGTGAAGGTTTAGTAGATTCTTCTGAAATTACATCTGAAAACCCTTTTAAAGAAAAAGAACTTAATAGAATTAAAAATAAAATTGCTTTCTTCATCTCTTCACCTCCTTTCCTTCCATTTATTTAGACAAATATTTTCAAATTTTGTTCCAAAAAAATTTTATTTTTGAGATTTTTTTAGCAAAATATGTAAAGAAAAAGGCTGGCTTAAAGGAACCTGTTGAGGTAAAGTAATCTTTCCTATTTTTGATTTTTTTAATTCCTCTATAAGAGATTTGAATTTTTTATAAGAGAGTTTTACTGTTAATTCAAAAAAATCAGATTCCTCTGAAGAATAGATAATTTTTATATTAAGTTTTTGTAAAATTTCTTTTAAGTTTTTAAAAGCTTTTTTGATATCTTTGCTCTCAATATTTAAACTATACATTTTTGAAATCCTTTTAGAAAGAAATTGCTTATTTATCTCTCCCTTTTCTATCTCTTTGGTTACTTTTCCTCCTATTGGAACTGCTTCTTTTTCTATTAAAATCTCTCCTTTTCTGCCTCCTTCCCAAGGAGCCTGATAAGTTAGTTTCTCTGAAAAGAATCTGTGTTTTTTAAAATCTTTTAATTTATATTCTTTTTCAGAAATAGTCTTTGAAAGATAGTATATATTTACAGTTTTAAAGACTGCTATTATAAAAATAATCATAACACATACAGCTAAAGGCACTCTTATATTAGGATTTTTAAGCAATTCATTTAAGAATTTATTTAAAGCCTTTCTTCTTCTTATTCTTTCATGCAAAGTTTCTAAAAAATTGGGAGGGGTATCTTCTCTTTTTAAATTCTTTAATATCTCTAACATTTTAATGAGTTTATTTAATTCTTTTCTGCAGGCTTCACATTTAGATAAGTGTTCTTCTACCAAATTTAAGTTTTCTTCATCTAAAACTCCATCTATATATTCAGAAAAAAGTTTTCTTATTTTTCTGCAGTCTTTCATAAAATTTTCTCCAATTTTTCTTTTAAGATATTTCTTGCTCTATTTAATCTTGATTTTACTGTCCCTAAATCTATATTTAAGATTTTAGCTATCTCTTTATATTCTAAACCTTCAATATCTCTCAAAATAATAATCTCTTTATATTCAGGATTTAAAGAAAATAATGCTTTTATTACCAAAGATTGTTTTTCTTTTTCTTCCAAAACTTCCTTAGGATTGGGGCAAGAGCTTTCAAATTCTCTTTTTAATCCGCCTTCAGTAGTCTCAAAAGGTTCATCTATAGAGAAATATTCTATTTTCTTTTTTCTTCTTAAAGCTTTCAATCTACTTCTGCAAGAGTTTAAGGTAATTTTATAAAGATAAGTAGAAAATTTAGCTTCAAACCTGAAATTTTTCAAAGATTCATAAACTTTTAAGAATATATCTTGAGTAACTTCTAAAGCTTCATCATAATCACCTAACATTTTTAAACATATATTAAAGACCATCTGTTTATATTTCAAAACTAGCTTATCAAAATATGCAATATCTCCTTCTAAAAACTTTTCAATAATTTCCTTATCCTCTATATTATTAGACACTTGGAAGGCTTAAAAGTTCTTGAAAAATTAAAATTTATAACAGATTCCTACTTGTGCAAAAAAACCATCTACATCTATATCTATTAAATCCTCATCATCTTCATAATCTACATTTGTGCCTTTGTATGCTAACGTTGCTCTTAAATATTTTAAAGGTTTTAAGATAACACCTCCTATATATTCTATATAACTTGCATCAGAATACCCTATTCCATTAACTTGAGAAAATAATGCAAGGTATTTAAAATCTGCTTGAGCTCTTAATCCTATCGTTGGAAGAGGTAAACTTTCTGAATAACTTTCATCATTTCCTCCGCCTTTTATGTTTATTTTGGCATCATATAAAGATACTTTAAAAAGGGGTGATATTTTTACAGCACATAATTTTAAAAGATCATAATAATATAAAAATTCATAAAGAGAGTATTCTAATTTGCTTTCTACATAAGTGTTAATGGCATAAACTTTATTTCTAAAGGTTATCTGTCTTGATAGAGTATTTGCACCTTTAAATTCAAAATCAGAAAAATTAAATAAAAAATGGTGTTTGCCTAAACCTATCTTTAAAAATCCTCCTTCTACATTATCATCTTTTAAACCCAGATCATCTTTCACATTAATTTTTATTCCTTCAGATTTTACCTTTCCATCTAAGCTAGCATCAAAATAATTAAATCCTCCTGCAATCTCTACACCACAGTAAGCTTTGGCTAATAAGAACAAAAATGCAATGCTAATAATTAAACTTTTTTTTGACATCTTTTACCTCCCCTTTTTAAAATTAACCTCTTTAAACTCTTCCTTTTTCCTTTCTTAGGTAACTTCAAAGGCTTTCCCAGAGCAATTACTGCTTCTAATACCAGATTTTTAGAAAGGTTTAAGACTTTATTAATCTCTTCTCTTTTATTTAAAATCTCTCCTAACCAGCAAGCACCTAATTTTTTAGAATGAATATACAAAAGCATATTCTGAATGCAGGCTCCTATTGCCATCAAATCTTTTTCATAATGATAAGAAGCTTTTTTATCTAAAAATACTAGAATGAGTTTGTCTGCTCCTTTAACGATATAAGAATACTTTGTGTATTTAGCTAAGTTATCTTTTTCTTTTCCTTCCAAAACCATAAATTTCCAAGGCTGATTGTTTAAACCTGAAGGTGCCCATCTACCTGCTTCTAATATTTCTTCTACTATTTCAAAAGGGATCTTTTCTTTCTTAAATTTCCTCACTGACCTTCTTGTTCTTATCAAATCTAAGATTTCCATAAAATTTAACCTTTAAATACCTTCTGGATGCTCTGGCAAAATCTCTTTATCTCTTAAAAGGACTAAAATCGCTGAATGAGGTACAACTACATATTTTTTACCTTCAAAATTAATCTCTACTGCTTGTTTTTTCAAAAAAATGCATTTATCACCTTCTTTTGCCTGTAAAGGAAAATATCTTTTTTCTACTTTAGAAGTCTGCCAAGGTTCAGAATCTAAGACTGAAGGGTCAGGAATTAAGTAACCAGGACCTGTTTTTATTACAGTCCCTACTTGAACTTCTTCTTTTTCTTTTGCTCCTTGAGGAAGGTATAAACCAGTTTCAGTTTGTGAACTTTCTTCTTCAGGCAGGATTAGAACTTTATCTCCTACTAAGATTATTTCTTTTTTTATTTTTTTGTTCAGTGCATCCGAAAATTCATTCATATTTTTACTTTAACAAAATTCTATACTTTTTCAAGTTTTAAAGAAATTCTATCTTATAAAAAATGCTTTTCTTTTAAAGCCTCTATAAACAAGTCTACGAGCATCGGATTGAATTGAGTTCCTTTACTTTTTTCCAATTCTTTAACAGCTTCTTTTATAGTATAAGCCTTCTTGTAATCTCTTCCTGTAACCATTGCATCAAAAGCATCTGCTATACTGATAATTTGAGCACCTAAAGGAATCATATCACCTGCTAATCCGTAAGGGTAACCTGTTCCATCGAATCTTTCATGGTGATATAAGATGTAAGGAATTATATCTTTGAATTCTTTTACATGTTCTAAAATTTTTGCACCTATGATTTCATGTTGCTTAATTATATTAAATTCTTCAGGTGTTAATTTTCCTTTTTTATGAAGAATAGTGTCAGGTATTCCAATCTTTCCTAAGTCATGTAATAGAGCTGCTTTTTTTATTTTTTCTATTTCTTCTGGAGGTAGTTGTAATTTTTCAGCTAACATTACTGCATATTCACAAACTCTTTGAGTATGACCCTGAGTATAAGGGTCTTTAGCCTCTAAAGATTTAATAAGAGAGGTTATCAATTCAAAATAAGCTTCTTTTACTTTCCTTTGTTCATTTTTTAACTCTTCTACCAATTTCATAAGTTCTCTGTTTTTCTCTTCAATATCTTTATCTAAAAATTCTAACATATCTCGAAATTCAACCTCTTTCTTCAAAGCTGAAGGGATTGAATGAGGATCTATTTTAACTACCTTTTCTTCTGTTTCTTTTAACTTCATAGAAACAAAAGTTATTAAATCTTTAATAGGGATCTTTTTGCTAAGTAAACATAACCCAATTTTTAACTGACTTTTTACATTTTGCTCTTGTAAAAATTTTTCTATTTCAAATTTTAATCTATCTATTAAAAAATTTATATTTTTAGAACTTGTTTTTATAAGACCTACTAAGATTTCTTCTCCATAAAGGCTCCATATTTTTGATTGAGTATATAAGATAGATTTCATCTCTCTCCAGAAATCTTTAACAAAATTATATTCTTTTTCTTTCAAAAAAGAATTTAGAGATGAAATGTAAATTAAAATTATATAACAACGCTGTAGATGAGAAAAAGAAGTTTCAATATCTGTACGATAATAAAAATATCTTAAAACATAAAATCCTGTGAGAGGATCTATAACAGACTTATTTTTTATCTTAACTAAAAGTTTTAAAAATGATACATACTTATAAACATTACCTAACCCCAAATAACTGATCATCAAAAACGCAAGGTTTCCAAAAGGAAGAAGATAGTTTTTAGAATATAAAAATACACTCAGCCAAAATAGGAGTAGAAGTACTCCTGTGCATAAGATTACATTCCTCAAAAAAGAAAAATGGTATATTATTTGTCCTGAAATTATTACTAAAATAAAAGCTATTATTAAATTTACTAAAAAGGGTAAAGTTTTTAATATTTCCTGATTAAGAATATTTAAAACTGTATTTATATGGATTAAAACCCCAGGTAATCTTCCTATAGGTGTAAAATGAAAATCATGGATTATTTCAGAAGTAGGCCCAACAAATACCAGTGCATTTTTAAAAATGTCTTTTTTAAACTCCCCCTTTAATACATCATAAAAAGGAATGACCTTTATATCTTTTAATTTGACTTTATATTTTATAGGAAAGGTAGCCTTCAAAGTGAGTGGAATTTGAGTTTTATCTATTTGAATTTTTCTTTCATATCTTTTTATTTCTTTAATAAAAGGATAGAGTTTGGCTACTTTTATAGCAAAAGAGTAGTCAAAAAAGTCACCAAACTCTAAATAAGCTCTTGAAAATCTTATCTTATTATCTTTATCTGCAGGGGTATTTAAAAATCCTATTGCTTGAGAATTTTTTATAAATTCTTCTTGAGGTAAAACAGGTTTCCCTTTTTTGTCTATAAAATAAGATAAGATTACTTTTCCTTTGAATCTCTTTAAAGAATTAGAGAATTGAACATCTTCAGAAGCTATATTTGATTTTCCTGAAAAGACTATATCAAACGCTACAGTATTAGCTTGACATAAATTAAGAATATTTAAAAGTTGAGCATAAACTGATCTTTTCCACGGCCATTTTGAATGGATGTTTCTTAAAGAGTAATCATCGATCGAAATTAAGATAATTTTATCAAAAAGAGACTGCTCTTTATGAGTATAAGAAAGGTAATAATAAAAAGAAGGTATAATATCAGAAAGTTTAAGAACTGGAATTTGAATAAAATCTAAATTTAAAAAAGTTATCCCTAAACAGAAAAAGCCTATTATCCAAACTATTAACAGCTTCTTATTAATCAACATTTAAAAATTTTATAATATTTTCTTTCAGAAAAAAAGATTATTTTTTAAAATTTTAAAAAATTACTTAGTGAGAGTGCATATAATGATGGAGAGAATCATCATGGTCGTTATCATGGTTATTATCATAGTCATCATCTAAATGTTTTTTATCAGGATGTGAAGTAGGAGTTTTTATATGCTTTTTTGTGTGAGGATAAGGAAGATAGCTTTTAGTTTTAGATTTTTTAACAGGATATCCAGATGGTTTTTTAGAAAGTTTTTTTGTATTGCTAGTTTTCTTTCCTTTGCTTATATAATTTGCAAAATTTTTTTTAGAAAAGAAAACGTAACTTTTATGCCTCTTAGCCAGATCACTTAAAGAGAAAAAGCATTCAGAATCACAGTCTCCTATTATTATATAATCATCAGGTAAATTTTTGTATTCTTTATAACTTATGTTTCTTATATTACAATTTATACCATACGAAATTCCAGAAGGATAAGGTGTAAGGTCTGCAGGACAAGTAAGAGTTTTCATATCTCCTAAATATCTCCTAATCCAACTTTCAGCTGCATAAGCTAAACCTCTATTGCTCAAATCTACGATAAAATAAGCTAACTTAATTTTCCATTTTCCTTCTTTTTTTAAAATCTGTGCCCATGCTTTGCGTAAATCTTTTGATCTTAATTCTCCTAAGGATCCTGGCAATTGGTCATTTTCTATAGCATAACTTTCCAAAGCTGTAGCTAATACTTTTAAATTTGTTTCACATACTTTAGCTTTTGCTTTTTCTAGTGCGTTATGATATAAAGGAATAGCAATTGTGGCAATTATTCCTATTACTATTATTACGATCATCAATTCTATTAAAGTAAAACTCTTTCTCATCTCCTATTTCAATATATCACAAAACTTTTTCATCTTCAATTTTCAATTTAAATTTTTAAAAGTTTTTTATGATAGGGACATAATTGATAAGATTTCTTGTCTGTATCTAACAAACTATTTGAAAAATACATTACACATCTGGAGTTAGAGCAATGTTTTAATCCATAGAGGTGACCTATTTCATGGACAGCTTCTTTTAAAGCTCTGATTTTTAATAAATTTTCATCTTCAGGAAGACCGTAAAAACTCTGTCTTAATCTACATAAAGAGATCATAGCTACACTTTTTCCAACGAAAGCTTCTCCAAATATAAAATTTAATCCTTGTGTATACAAATCAAAATCACATATTAACAAAACTTTAGAGTAATCTTTGGGTTTAGAGACCAAATAATTCTTTAAGATTAAATCTGCATTGTATTGACCTCTTTTAAAATTAAATGCGTATTGAGGAATCTCCAAAAACTTTTGAGAAACTTCTACTTTTACTTCAAAAATCTCTTCTAATTTCTCTTTCAAAAAACTGAGTATTTCTGGAGCTATTTTATCTATAGGTTGCAACAAAATTTTTTCTTTTGCATAAGCCATATTATTTTTTATCAGAGTGAAGTTCTTTAAAATCCTTATTCAGGAAATCAAGAATATCTTGAGCATCTTTTTCTATCCCAATCGATTTAAATAAATTAAGAGCCTTAATTAAATAATCTTTTCCAAGAGCTTTATCTCCCTGGTCTATATACAGCAACCCAATGTATTCATAGGCACTAGCTTCCCAAAATTTATCTCCTATATTTTGAATTTTTCTTAATCCTTCAAAAAGATACTTCTCACTTAGAGCGTAATCTTTAATTTCTCTATAAAATTCACCTAAACTGATTATATTTTTGGCTAAAAGATGGTGATTGCCACAACTTTTAGCAGTCTCTATAGCCTTCTTAAAGTAATCCAAAGCTTTTTCATAATCTTTTTTATTTTTATAAACTAATGCCATTCCTGAATATACATTTGCTCTTTCTTCTTCTGTTTTTGCAAGTTTAAGAGCTTTTTTATAATAATCTAAAGCTTTTTTAAAATCTTTCCTTTCAGCATGAACTAAAGCTATGTTGCCTAAAATAAGAGTCTTTAATTGAAGATCGTTCTGTTTTTCTGTAAGATTTAGAGCTTTATTGTAATAAAAAATAGCTTTATCTAAATCTCTTTCTTGGAAATAAACCATCCCTATTGAATTGTAAATTACTCCCAGATAAAATTCTGGATTATTTGAATAAAAACTTAAATCTTCAGCTATTTTAAACTCTTCTAATGCTAAATCAAACATTCCTATATTATAGTAACTCATCCCCAAACATACATGAGCAAAAAGACTTCCAGGATACAGAGCGATTGCTTTTTTACCTGATTCTATTGCTTCATAATACCTTCTTGAATTAAGAAAATAAACACATTTTTCTGTATATTTCATACATAACTGAATGAACTTTGTAATCTTGCTTTGAGTCTGTAAAGCAGACATGAAGATTAAGATAAAAAAAAGCAAAAATTTATAGCAATTTTTAATTCTAAACATCTCCTCATTATTCTATGGCATAAAATCTGATTAGTTATTTAATTTCAACTATTTTTCCTACTCCATACTCAATAAAATTTTCTTTATATTCCTTTCTGAAAGCTTCTCTCACTAAATCACCTGTGCAATGGGAAGGAGCAACCTTTTCAACTTTTAATTTTCTAAATTCTTTAACACAAGATATCGGAGGATAATGAAATCCTCCCACAACTAAGTATACTTTATCTTTTTTCATCAATTCTTTGGCTTTTTTTACAATATTTACAATTCCAGGATGAGCACAACCTGTAATGACTATTAATCCTTTTTTTGAATCAACAATCAAAGATTGCTCTGCTGGAGGACCTGGTAACTCTCCAGTTGTATAAATAAAATCAGAGATTTTTCTTGGAATTGAAACTTCTACAAGTTCTGCTCCTTTTTGAACTATCATATTTTTAACAGACTGGGGAAATGATTTAGGAACAAAAACTGTAACATTATTATTTTTCTCTAAAAAACCTTCTAATCCTCCTATGTGATCTGCATGAATATGAGAGATAACTACTTTTTTAATTGAAGAAGGTTTAATATTCAGTTTTTCCATATTAAAGAGCAGAATCTTTGAGTTTCCTCCTGTATCAAAAAGTATTGATTCATAAGGAGTCTTTATTACTGTAGCAAAACCCCAGGCAGGTTTAAGCTTTTTATCTGCTTGATAATTATCATATACAGAGATTAAAGTTATTTTTGGTTTTTCTTTCTCAGCCTGAGCTAAAAACCAAAATCCTCCTACTAAAATTAAGATTCCTATTAAATTCAAAATTCTTAACTTCATCCCATTTCAATCAATAAGATAATTATTCATATAATAAATTATAAGCCACCACCACAATAAAATACAGACTATACTACTAAGTAAAAAGTATGCAACTTTTTTATCAAAGAAAGATAAAAAAGTTTTTAAAAATTTCTTTTTACGAATTAAAGAAGCAAAAATACTTATTATTCCTACCAAAATTACATAAGAAATGATAAAAGAAATAAATATAACTGTTAAAAAACCCAGAAATTGCAACTCTACCATCTTTTGCCTCCTTTAAAACTTTTTTCATTATTCTATTATAATAATCTGCTAACAATCATTTAGCATATCCCATTACTTTTGAATTCCTCATAGATAATTACAAACTTGAAATTTCCCAAACCCAATGCAGTATCAGACCCCAACTTTCAATCCCTCATAGATAATCTACAAAACTAAATTTGGCAATTATTCCAATTTAACCCTGCATTCACAGCCCATTATGTTGTGATCTCCCCATTTATTTTGGAAACCACTCCAGCCTGACCACTGACCAATGGGAGCGCATTCAGCAGTATCAGTTCTTGTTTCACCACTTTCATCTGTACAACGACATTGGATACATATTTTTGGCCAACTACTTCGACAATTGTCTCCAATACATAAACCATCTCTTCCTTTAACATAACCATTGACATCCAGTTTCTGGGTAGGAGTCGTTGTCCCGATGCCGACGTTACCACCAAATCCTTGTAGAATTAAATTTACCTGGTATCTATTTGGCTCGGGTAAATCGGCATCAAAAGCCTGAATATCTACTATTCCATCAACTTCCCCAAGAGCTACTCCAATGTGTTCAACTGAGTCGATAAATGCAGCTGTATGCCTTCGTGATACCTTTCCAACAACTTGAAACGGTCGATCTGGTCTCATTGTTCCAATCCCCACTTTGCCTTCAACGACCAAATCAGCATCAGAATCAATATCATCCCCCCAAACATAGCGAGAAGCATCATAGTAACTATCTCCAATAGCCATTTTCTTTGCTCTTAACTCCTTATACACTCCATATGGTGAGGGATAATAGGTGGTGATGGTAAGGGTTTCTCCTTCCTGTGTAAAGCCAAATGAAGTATAAAAACCGATAACTAACCCTATTATCCCAATCAAAACCAGATTCCCTAAAAGAAACCCTTTACACATTGTACCCTCCTTTTCTCTATTTGAATACAGTTTTTCAAAAACCCTATTATAGGCCTTTCAATCCCTCATAGATAATCTACAAACCAATTTTGATATTGAAATTTCTTATTTTTTCAGAAAAGTCCTTTTTTATATTTTAACTTATTTTTGAGTGATTGAGTAGATTTTTTATTGAAAAATAAGGAAATTATAAAAAATATAAGATTCGTCTATCTTCTGGTATTTTTACTTTTTCTTTCATAGACGAATTTTATATAACTATCTCCTCTCCTCCTTTCCGAGTTCCCAAAGTTTCTCTTTCATTTATATGCGTTCTTTCTATGCAAAACAGAAATGATAAATATTGCTTTATCCTTTTTACTTATTTTAAATATGACCCTTAATTTAGATACTCTCAATCTAAATAGTCCTTTCAATGCTCCCACTAAAAATTTTACCTGGGGATGAATAATAGGATTCTCAAAATGTGCTAATTCCTCTATTTTGTTTGTCAAAAGATTTTTCTCTTTCTTAGAAAGCTTTTTAATCTGTTTAATGGCTTCTTGTGTATATTCAATCTTCCAGACCAATTTCTTTTTTAATATTTTTGTGAGAGACTAATCTTTTCTTTTTTAAATCTTCTAATCCTCTTTGAATAGACTCAATCCATCCTTTTTTTGATAAAATTTCTAAAGTTTCTTTACGAGATTCAATATAGATATCAATTAAATTCACTAAAATATCCTTTATACTTCTGCCTTCTTCTATACTTAAATGCTTTAACAACTTTGCTCTCTCATCATCCAATCTTAAAGTATAAGCTTTCATAAATATTCACCTCCTACTTTCAAAATAACATTTTGACATCAAAATGTCAAGATGTCTATACTTCTGCCCAGCAGAATTCAGAATAAGCACAAAGTCTACAAAAAAGAAATTCTTTTTGCAGGCAGAGGTTTTTTATAGTTGATTGATTCTTTAATCCTTTTCTATTGCTTTTTCAACCTCAATTTCTATTTCTGAGTTCATTTCACAGGAATTCTTTTTTCTCTTAAACTGGTGAGCAAAAAGTCAAGTTTTACGAGGACAGATAAAATAAGAATTTATAAGAGAACCGGTAATATACATCTAAATCTTTTAAAGTTTTTCAACTAAATTCAAAAATATTTCCTTATTTTCTAAAAAAATCTTTCTACATCCTTTTTTACTTTTGCAAAGTCTATTTTAAGAAGCCTGGTTTTTAAAAACTCTTTGAAATTTTCTGAACTTATAGAAATATTCCCTTTTTTATGAGTTTGAGCTATAGCATTATTAAGGAGCTTATAGTTAGGTGTTACTTTTTTTTGTTAAATACCACATTAAATCATAAAAGTCTCTTCCTTTAACATATTTTCTGAAGAAACAGGCATGAATTTTGGTAGCATAAAGAAAAGGCAAATCAAAATGGACAACATCAAAAACAAAAAGTTTATTGATTAATGAAACTTCTGTATTGTAACCTGAAGGAGGGTTAGTGTCTATTTCAATCTTTATAAAAACTTTTTGCTCTGGAAGGTTGGACAATTTTAAATCAAAAAGAAGTTTTTTGAATTTAACTTCCAGAATAGATATTACTTTCCCCTTTTTGGTTTTAATTTCTGAACTTAAAAGGATATTTTTCTACTTTTTTTAAACTCCAAATAATTCATCTCCTCAAATAATCATTTTTGATTATTTTCAGAAATAGCTATAACATATTTAAAGAATTTTTCCCACAAAAAGTTACACCTTCTTTTCTTTTCAAAAATATCCATTTTCATTTCTAATCCATGTGAATCACAATCCCCTTCTAGATGGGTCTGTGATTATCTCATTTAAAAATAAGTAATCTCAATTTGCATTCTGTAAATAAATCTTTACCTAATATCTGGTTAAAGGAACATCAAAAATTTATTTTCTTAACAAATTTAAATAGTTTTTCTTAAGAATTATATTAAATTTTTCAGGTATGGTTTGAAGAGGTAATGAGCTAATGAGAGAATTATAATACTTGTTATCAAAGTAGTTGCAGCATTTAAATCAAAACCTGTTATTGCAAATCCTAAAGCTGTTCCTGATGCAGGTGGGTGTTCTGTATCTGTGGCTACCATTATGAAAATAGAAAGACCGACAGCAAATGAATACGCAAAAATAGAACATAAAAAAGATGAACATGGAATCAAAGCACACAAACATCCAGAAAGAAGACCGACTAAATGACCTCCTATGACATTTTTTGGATTAGCAGTAATACTTTTTGGCATTGCAAATACAATAAAAGCAGTAGCACCTATTGAGGCTATTATTACTGCATACTTCATACTTAAAAACAAAAGTGATATGAATATTGTAAGAGTAGCAAGAAAACTTTGAAATACATAGTTTTTCCAAAATAATTTAAATTCTTTAACCATTTTGTATTCCTTTTTATTTTTCATCTACTTTCTTTTTGATCATAAGTTCTTTGGAAAGACATATTAAGTCTATCGCTAAGTATGTGAAATAAACCATAAACATTTTTCTTTCCATTCACAATCACCACATATATCTTGAACATCAAGGCTATTTTTAAATTTTGTATTTGCAAGCGAAAGGAAATCTTTGATTCTGCCTTTTGTATTTTCTTTCAAATCCAATTTTTTTAGAACTTTTATATCCATCTCTTTAACTTTTTTAGCAGAATTAAAATTTTTCTGACATATTCCTCCTATATTGTGAGGGCAACAAGAACAAATAACATCACATTCAGTAATTATTTCTACTTCTGGATTTGAATCTATTTTCTTAATAACTTCACTCATATTCTTTACAAAATCTTTGTTATAACCATATCCTTGGAATCCTTGAATACACAAAAGATGGTGAGCTCGAATCTTTAAGATATCTTTCATTTCTTTATTTTATGGACATCTACTTCACCATTGTAGGATTCTTTAGGAGTGATAGCTTTTGCTAATGCTGCAGCTACTGTAATTTTAATTATATCTCCAACAATGAATGGAAGGGTTCCTATTTTGAGAAGTTTGCAAAGAGTTAGTTTGGTAGCTTTGGTTATATAAAACCATAATTCTAACTGTAATAATCCTGGTCCATGTATAAGAACAAAATTTGCAAATAACATTAATCCAAACATGGAAAGAAAACCTCTTGCTCTAATATACTTGTCAGTGAAATGACCGATAAATAAAGCAGCTAAGATAAAACCAATTAGATATCCTCCTGTAGGACCAAAAAGAACACTAAATCCTTTGCTGAAATTAGCAAACCAAGGGATACCAGCTGCACCCATTACTACATACATTGCTTGACTTACTCCTCCCCATCTTTTACCAAGAAGAACTCCAGCTAATAATACAGCAAAAGTTTGACCAGTAATAGGCACAGGAGTCCAAGGAAGAAATATTCTTATCTGAGCTACAAGTCCAGTTAAAAAAGCCATTCCCAATGCCAAAGCAGTTTTATTTACAACAGATAAACTGTAACGCCACTTGAAGAATAAATATCTTGCTCTAAAATACCTTTCCATTATTGTCATATTCTGCATTACTTTCACTCCCTAAATTGCTATTTAAAAACTACACACAGCAAATCTGTAAAGTAAAAATATTCTATCAAATTTAGTAAAACTATCCAAGAAATATCCTACCAGATTTTAAAGATGTTTAGAAGCTGATTTTGAAGAAGTTTTTTTATTTATGCAACCTTTCATCTAAAGTTCCGTCAGGAAGCATCCAATCTGGATGGAATTTGCCTTCTTCTTCCATTTGATAACGAACACAACTCTCCCAATCTCCTTTGCAATATAATTCTATCCATTTTTTATCTAACTTTCCTTCTTCATAAAATCTTCTCATTGGACACACTAAATACCATTTGCAATCTTTAAGTAATACCTTTAATTTTCTGTAACTTTTTATTAAATCTTGCTTAAACTCAGGATTATAAAGACAAGTTGCAGGATGAGGTAAAGGTAGTATCTTTTTATCTTCAGCTAAAAAAAGTTTTCCAAAAACTTTAGAGAATTCTTTTCTTGAAGGTGGTAAAATTTCATATCTTTGAAAAATGTAATGGGCTGCATAATAACCTAAAGGGACTAAAACCTTTGGATTTATTAATTTAATCTCTTCCTCTAAATAATAACTGCAAGCTTTAATCTCATCTTGCTTGGGCTTTCTGTATTCAGGAAGCATACACTTAATCAGATTTGTCATATAAATTTCATCTCTTTTAATTCCTGCTTTATTTAATAACTCATCTAATACCTTTCCTGAAGGACCAACAAACATTCTTCCAGCTTTATCTTCTTTTTCTCCTGGTGCTTGAGCTATCAGCATAATTTTGGCATTTAAATTCCCTTCTCCACAGATAGCATTTGTTCTGGTTTGAGATAATCTACATCTTTTACACTCTTTTATCTGCTTATTTAACTCATAGATTTCCATCTGTGAAATAAAATTTTAATTTTATTTCTGAAAGTTCCTTATTGCTCCTGTTTTTTCTTACGGAGAGAATCAATCAAAATAATTAATCCAGAGAGGACAACAGCTATGGTTATAAGCCAAAAGATGAAAGTAGTATTTTCTAATAAAACATAATTCCAAGTAAGCACTGCTCCTAAAAATAAGATTATAAATCCAGAAACAAGCTTTAATCTTCTAATCCATAGTTCTTTAAATGTTTTTTTACCTAAAGTTATCGCAAAAATTAAAACGATAATTGCCATTGGAATAACATAAATCAGGTTATAGAAAATCAAATAAAGATAATATTTTAAAGGAGACAAAGATTTTGAAGTCAGAATTTTAGTATAAGCTAAAGGAATACCAAAAGTGCAAGCAATTGCTACCAAACTTATTGTGCTGGCTATGATGACTGTTCCTATGATCAAAGCTGGAGTAGATTTGGTTAAACTCAAATTTCTTACTCTTTCTTCAAGCTTTAATTTTTTGCCTTTTGATAAAGAGAGAGAAATTCCTTTTTGAAAGAAAAAATAATCTTTGATATTCAATAATCCAGCAAAAATACAGATTCCTCCAGCAATGGTAGTTAAAAGAGCGATTTTTCTTCCCAGTATAAATATGTTAAGTAAAAGTGCCATAAATAAAAAATAGTAAAGAGCAAAAAAGAATATAAAAACTCCTCCTACCAAAATCATTTTCTTTCTTGCTCCTGCTAAACTTATCAAAGCAGACAAGAGAAAAAATATTACAAAAAAACCACAAGGGTTAGTTAAACCATCAACGATACCTAAAAGGACAGTTAAAGCAGGCAAAGAAAATTCACCTGTTCTTATTTTACCAAATATAGGTATCTCGATTTCTTCAACTGTTTGTTGCTTTTTTACTGGTTGGTGGCTTATTTTGGACTCTACTGGTTTTTCTGTAATTTTTATTTTTATTGCATTTTCAAATTCAGCATAAGGAATAAACTTTGAACGTGAAAAGGCACTCCCTGAAAATTTAACTTTTTTGGGTTTGACGACTTTAAATATCTTATTTTTCAATCTTTCAGAAAGATCTTCAGCAAAAAGGAGCTCTTTTAATTCTTTCTGAGTAAATTTTTCTTTTTTTGTTGTCTTTGGAGGGCTTTCTCCATTCCATTGAAAGAGCCATTCATTTTTATTTAATTTAATTAAGATTCTTCCATTAGCCCAAATTTTTGGTTTAGCTTTCAACTCATTTAAATTAAGATCTTCCCAAAATACACTTTTATTTATTAGAGGACAAGGATTAGAACTTAAACTTTTAATATCATTTTCTGCTTTAGGAACATTAAGCCTTCCTAATCTAACATTATCTTTATCAAAGACTATTTGAGGAACTGCAGAATGAATTTTATACGCAGAGGTAAATTTTCCAAAATATTGGTAGTTTGGATCTCGCCAATTTCCACCTTTCCATACATATTCAATAATGACCAAATTTGGATATTTTTTTGGCCATTCAATTAGAACAAGAGGGTCAACACTAGCACAATTAGGACAACCAATGTAAGTAAAATAAACTGCACAAATTTTAGAACTCAGAGATTTATCTTCAGCAAAAACAAAATCAAATTTGACTATACTAATCAAAAAATATATAACAGCTAATATTACTGCTTTCATATCCCAATTTTTATTTCATAGTAGATATTATTATATCATTTCTGAAAACTTACCTCCAGTCAATGAAAAATTTGGAAGGAATAAACCAAAGTAGCGCCACTATTATATCTACAGTGGTAATTCCAATGGGTCGTCTTCATTTAATAAAAATCCGTACTAAAACATCAAAGAAATCTGTAAAGAATATAAAAGTAGCAAGGAATATTGCAGAAAAACCTAAGCAATTATTTAAATAATCACTGTATTCAATCTTATTTAACATCGGCTCACCTTCATCTTCTATCCAAAAAGATACAGAAACTTCCTTCTTTTTTTGCTTTAAAGCCCAAGAATATGGTAGCTCTAAATTGTCCCCTTCCACATAAAGCCCAAGGGAGACCCATCAAAATTTTAAATCCCCCTACCACCACAATTATAATCCATAACAACCTTCCTATCTCTGCAAACATTTCCCTCCTCCTTGTAAAAACGTAAACTCCACTTTAAAATAACAGAACTTATTTTATTCGGACACTCAAAATCTAACTTTATCAAATCTTGATATAGCAGAAGAAGTCATTTCTGAGATTCTATTTTTCTTTGCATAAAAATTGTTAAGATATATTTTCCTGAACCTCTATTATGAAGAATAAGACAATTTATCGAATATTTTAGTCTAAAAATAAATTAACTGCTTCCAATATTTTACTCATTAACTCTGTCTGAAGTATCTCTTTCTCGCGACCTACAAGTGGAACCATTATCAAGCTGTTCTTTTTTATTTCTATACAATTATTGGAAATGTTTATATAGTCAAATCCTTTTTCAAAAATAAATTTAATAGCTTCACGACGCTTCGGAGTAAAGAAATCCTTATAGGGTAAATTGGAAACTTCAAGTCTATCTTCAGAGATTTTGTTTTTAGGACCTAAAAATCCATAAGGAGAAGCAGAAATAATGAATTTATTATTTTTATCTGGAAAGATCTGACAAGAGAAAGGGAAGTGATGATAAAATTTAATTAAAATGCCACAATCAGATTTATGTGAAGTAAGTTTTATCTCTACTCTTTTGTCCTGCCATCTTCCAGTTAACATTGCACTTATAGAGAAGATTGAAGTAGAAATTTCTCCTTTAATTATTGATAAAAGAGGTTTTAGCCTTCTCTTCAGATAGCAAACAACACTCCAAATCATCCCTCCTACTATCACAAAAAAACTTAATCCTATAAGAATAACCAATGCTAAATTATTCATAAGACTCTACATTCTACAAATCTTACCATATCTCTTAAGACTTAGGCAACTTGAGCTGGAAATAAATGTTTGATGTAAAAACTATTGATTTTAAGTATTTACTTTTAAATATTTTTCTATTTCTTCAATAAATTTATCAAATACCCTACAATTTTCTCTTACTTCTTTTATTAAAAGTTTATCCTCTATTTGCCAGTATCTGTGAATCAAAATATTTCTGAATTCAAAAAATGGTCTTAAGGCTTTATAGGTAGAGAGGCTGATTATTTTTTCTTCTCTGGATTTTTCTATTGTCTCTAAATACCCTCCTGCAGCTATACCTTTATCCTTAGCTAATATATGTTGCAAAATATTTGCAGAAGCTTCCACTATCTCTATTAAGTCATACTTAATTGCCTTTATTGTTTTCTTATCTTTAATATCTCCTTTTAAAAAGTCTTTTATCTCTACACTATCTTTTTTAATCTCCAATAAAAACTTTTTTATTTTTATTTTATCTATTTTCATCTCACTTCCTTTAAAAGAGCTTGTGCTTCTCTATATTTATTGCTATACTTTTCTAAAAAATCACCTAATACTTTAAAATCCTTATTAACTATAAGCTTGCCTTCTTTAAAGAGCCTCTCTAAGAATAGGAGTGAAAAAGCATCTGGATTTTTTAAAATACCATTAAGAATCCTTATATCAAAAATATCACAGGGTAAATTCAAAACTTTAGCTAACTTTATCTTCAAATCTACAATAAATTTAAAAGAAACTTTATCCTTCAAATAAACAGCAATATCTATATCTCTAAAATTTTTGGAATTTATAAAAGAACCGTACAGATAAGCAAAGACTATCTTTTTTTGAGAATCCAAAAATTCCTTTATTTTCTTTATCTTTTTTACGTTGCTCACTTTTTACTTTATCTTTTGGTTATCAATAATTTTCTAATTCAACTAAAGTTTAACACAGCATCAAATCTTCAACAAGAAAAATATCTGAAAAAAATTCTAAAATAATTTTTTCTGTTAATAAATTATTTCAATACTCTTCACACTTAACCTGATAAAAACTTTTAGGATGACTGCAAGAAGGGCATTCTTGTGGTGGTTCTTTTCCAAAATGAGTGTATCCACATTCTCTGCAAACCCACCACACTTCTTTTTCTTTTTTAAACAGTGTTCCGGCTTCTACTTCTTTTAGAAGTTTTTTGAATCTTTCTTCATGATGTTCTTCAGCTTTGGCAATAGCTCTCAAACGCTTAGCAATCTCAGGAAAACCTTCTTTTTCAGCAACATCAGCAAACTCTGGATACATTTTTGTATGTTCGTAGTTTTCACCAGCTATGGCTGTTCTTAAATTCTCAGCTGTTGTGCCAAGCATTGTTGATACAGATACTTCAACCTTAATTTTGTCTAATTTCTCATCACTTTTCTTTTTCAATTCATTAATCAGCCTAAACAACCAGCTTGCGTGTTCTTTCTCATTTTCTGCTGTAATAAGGAAAACTTCAGCAATCTGTTCAAATCCTTCTTTTCTGGCAATTTTAGAATAAAAAGTATACCTGTTTCTTGCCTGACCTTCTCCAATAAAGGCTTTGGTTAGATTTTTAATTGTCTCTTTCACAGTTTTACCTCCTTGTAATTTTAAAAATTAACCCCTAACTTACAACAAATCCCACATTCCAAATCCTTGAGAGTTTTTTGTGCCTAAACCTGTATAATAAGAAAGTTCTAAGATTTTGGGTTCAGATTCTAAAATATAACTTCCCATCCAGGCTTTTATTACTGTGCCTTTGTAAATTATTATTTTTTTATCTTTTTTGAAATCTAATTTGAAAGGCGTTATTTTAAAAAAG
>Ga0190309_1000039_pt1 | contig 45884 bp, 54 predicted proteins | sample 48700767_MG_FD_161656 | JGI IMG/M metagenome (GOLD analysis project Ga0190309, IMG submission 161656) | Hydrothermal vent sediment bacterial communities from Southern Trench, Guaymas Basin, Mexico - 4870-07-6-7_MG | ecosystem: Environmental > Aquatic > Marine > Hydrothermal vents > Sediment ... | reverse complement strand
GTGCTGCACAGATGGATGGATCTATATTAGTTGTTGCAGCAGATGATGGACCAATGCCTCAGACAAGGGAGCATGTGCTACTTGCAAGGCAGGTTAATGTTCCATATATATTAGTGTTTATGAACAAAATAGACATGGTAGATGATCCTGAGTTATTGGATTTAGTTGAGTTAGAGGTTAGGGAGTTATTGACAAAATATGGGTTTCCAGGGGATGATGTACCTGTGATAAGGGGTAGTGCTTTGAAGGCATTGGAATGTGGGTGTGGTAAGGAGGAGTGTGAGTGGTGTGGAGCTATTTGGAAGTTGATTAGGGCTATGGATGATTATATACCTGAGCCTGTAAGGGATGTAGACAAGCCATTTTTGATGCCGATAGAGGACATATTTAGTATAAGTGGAAGGGGGACAGTGGTTACAGGTAAGGTAGAGAGGGGGGTGCTTAGGCCTGGTGAGGAGGTAGAGGTAGTGGGTTTAAGGCCGACGATAAAGACTGTAGCGACAAGTATTGAGATGTTTAGGAAGGTGCTTGATGAGGCATTACCTGGTGATAATATAGGTATACTTTTGAGGGGAGTGGGTAAGGATGATGTGGAGAGGGGTCAGGTTGTTGCGAGACCTGGTAGTATTAAGCCACATACTAAGTTTAGGGCTGAGGTATATGTATTGAAGAAGGAGGAAGGAGGGAGGCATACACCGTTTTTTAATGGGTATAGGCCGCAGTTTTATTTTAGGACAACAGATGTAACAGGTGTTATAAGGTTACCTGATGGTATTGAGATGGTGATGCCTGGAGATAATGTGGAGTTAGAGGTTGAGTTAATAAAGCCTGTGGCATTGGAGGAGGGATTAAGGTTTGCGATTAGAGAAGGAGGAAGAACAGTTGGAGCTGGTGTTATTACAAAAATAATAGAATAAAGGAGTGTGAGGTTTAAAATATGATACCTGCACAGAAAATAAGGATAAAATTAAAAAGTTTTGACCATAGAATACTTGATAAATCTGTAATAAGTATTGTAAATACTGCTAAAGAAACTGGAGCCAAAGTAGTAGGTCCTATACCACTTCCCACTAAAATAAGTAGATGGACAGTATTAAGGTCACCTCATATTGATAAAAATTCAAGAGAACAATTTGAAATAAGAATTCATAAAAGACTTATTGAGATACTGGAACCAACACAACAAACTATAGATGCCTTAATGCAACTTGAATTACCTGCAGGTGTAGAAGTAGAAATAAAGGTATAAAAAGGAGTGAAGAAAATGCAACTTGAGGGTTTAATAGGTAAAAAATTAGGAATGACAAGAATATTTGATAAAGAGGGAAATGCTATTCCAGTTACAGTATTACAAGTAGGACCTTGTGCAGTAGTTCAGATAAAAACAATTGAGAAAGATGGTTATAACGCAGTGCAATTAGGTTTTGAACCTAAAAAACTTACCAAATGCACTTTTCCTATGATAGGACATTTTCTTAAAGCAGGACTTGATACTGGATTTTATATTTTAAGAGAATTTAGAGTAAAAGATCCGTCAGAATTTAAACCAGGACAATATATTTATCTTTCTGATTTACATTTAGAAAAAGGTATTAAAGTTGATGTAACAGGAACTTCTAAAGGAAGAGGTTTTACAGGATGTATTAAGAGATGGAATTTTTCAAGACAACCTATGAGTCACGGTGCAAAACAAGTTCATCGTAAAAGAGGTTCAAGTGGAGCAAGCACCTTTCCAGGCAGGGTTATTAAAGGGCAAAAAATGCCAGGACACTATGGGAATGAAACAGTTACTATTAAAAATTTAACTGTAGTAGAGATAATTCCAGAAAAAAATCTACTTTTGGTTAAAGGTGCTGTTCCTGGATGGAATAATGGATATGTAATGGTTTATTTTAAAGAAAAGGAGAATTAAAAATGGAGGCTATAAAAGCAAAACTTATTGATAGTTCAGCTAATATAGTCGGAGAAATAGAACTTCCATCAGATTTATATGGTATTACTCCTAAAATTGGACTTTTACATGAAGTTGTTAGATGGCAAATGGCAAGATGGAGAGCAGGAACAGCTTGCACTAAAACAAGAGGTGAAGTAAGAGGTGGAGGAAGAAAGCCCTGGCCTCAAAAACATACAGGTAGAGCAAGACAGGGTTCTATAAGAGCTCCTCAATGGGTTGGTGGAGGTGTAGTTCATGGACCAAAGCCAAGAAGTTATGAATTTAAGCTTAATAAGAAAGTTAGAAGATTGGGTTTAAAAATGGCTCTTTCTTCTCGTGCCTTAGTAAATAGAATTTATGTAGCCGAAGATTTTCCTGTAAAGGATAAACCTAAAACTAAAATTTTAAAAAGATTTTTGGATAACTTAGGTGTTAATGATGTTTTAATTATAGTGCCTGAAAGAAATTTAATATTGGAGAAAAGCGCAGATAATTTACCTAAGGTTAAAGTATTGGCAGTTGAAGGATTGAATGTTTATGATATTTTAAATCACCAAAATTTGATTTTGGCAAAAGAGGCTTTAGTAAAAATAGAGGAACGTTTAAGGAGATAAAAAATGCGTGATCCAAGAACAATTATTTTAGCACCTATTATTACTGAGAAATCTATGTATTTAAAAGAAAAATATAATCAAATTAGCTTTTGGGTAGATCCTTCTGCAAATAAAATTGAAATTAAAAAAGCAGTTGAGGATTTATTTAAAGTTAAGGTAGTAGATGTTCAAACTATTAGAGTGAAAGGGAAACCTAAAGGAGGTTTTAGAAACCCTGGGAGGACTTCGATTAGGAAAAAAGCTATAGTAAGACTTGCAGAAGGAGAAACTATAGAATTTTTTGAAACTTTATAAGGAGTGAAAGCCATGCCTATAAAAAAGTGTAAACCTACATCACCAGGTAGAAGATTTCAGAGTTATTTAGTAAATCCAGAGCTTACTAAAAAAGAACCAGAAAAGAGTTTGGTAGAACCTATCAAAAAAACAGGTGGTAGAAATAATTATGGAAGAATTACAGTAAGATTTAGAGGTGGTGGGCATAAAAGACTTTATCGTATTATTGATTTTAAAAGAGATAAAGATAATGTCCCAGCTAAAGTTATAGCATTGGAATATGATCCTAATAGATCAGCCAATATTGCTCTTCTTCAATATGCTGATGGGGAAAAAAGATATATTTTAGCTCCACTTGGTCTAAAAATTGGTGATGTAGTTATGTCTGGAGAAAATGTTGAGATAAAAGTGGGTAATGCTTTACCTTTAAAAAATATTCCTGTTGGAACCATGGTTCATAATGTAGAGTTAAGACCAAAGAAAGGAGGTCAAATAGCTCGTTCTGCAGGTGCTTTTGCTCAAATTCTTGGTAAAGAAGGAGATTATGTAATATTAAGACTTCCTTCTGGAGAAATAAGATTAATTCATGGAGATTGTAAAGCTACAATTGGACAAGTAGGTAATTTAGAATGGGAAAATATAACTCTTGGTAAAGCAGGAAGAAGTAGATGGCTTGGGAGAAGACCTCATGTAAGAGGTGTTGCTATGAATCCTGTTGATCATCCTATGGGAGGGGGAGAAGGAAAATCTCATGGAGGAAGGCATCCTTGTTCTCCTTGGGGATGGTTATGTAAGGGTTTAAAAACTCGTAAAAAGAAACCTTCTGATAAATTTATTATTAAGAGAAGGAAGTAATTTGGAGGGGATTAAATGCCGAGATCAAAAAAGAAAGGACCATTTGTAGATGAACATTTATTGAAAAAAGTTTTAAAAGCAAAGCAAACAGGAGATAAAAAGCCGATAAAAACTTGGAGCAGACGGTCAACTATTATACCTGAAATGGTAGGGTTAACTTTTGCTGTGCATAATGGACATAAATTTATACCTGTTTATGTGACTGAAAATATGGTAGGACACAAATTAGGAGAATTTGCTCCTACAAGAACATATAAAGGTCATCCTGCAGATAAAGGAAGAGTAAAAGGAGTGAAGAAAAAATAAAGGAGAAAGAGATGAAAGCTCGTGCCACTGCCAAATATGTATTAATTTCTCCTTACAAAGCAAGATTAGTAATTGATTTAATAAGAGGAAAGAAAGTAGATGAGGCATTAAATATTTTACAATTTACACCTAAAAAGGCAGCAAGAATTATTAAAAAGGTATTAGAAAGTGCTATTGCTAATGCTGAAAATAATTATGGTATGGATGTAGACAAACTTTATGTAGTTGAAGCTTATGTGAATGAAGGTCCACGCTTAAAAAGAATCTGGCCAAGAGCATGGGGTAGGGCAAGCAGAATTTTAAGAAGAATGAGCCATATTACAGTGGCAGTTGAAGAGAAAATAGAAGAAAAAAAGAAAAAAGGGAGGTAAGTCTTGGGGCAGAAAGTTAATCCTATTGGGCTAAGAATTGGTATTACAAGAACTTGGGATTCTCGTTGGTTTGCTAAACCTTCGGAATTTTCAAAATATGTGTATGAGGATTATTTGATAAGAAAATATTTGAAAGAAAACTATTTTCATGCAGGGATTGCAAGGATTGAGATAGAGAGAGCATCTAATAAAGTGAGGATAATAATCCATTCTGCTCGTCCAGGTATTATTATTGGTAAAAAAGGAGTAGAAATAGAGAAGATAAGAAAAGAATTGACAGAACTTTTAAAAAATAAAGAAGTTGAAGTTTTAGTTAATGAAGTAAGAAGACCTGAGCTTGAAGCTCAACTTGTTGCAGAAAATATTGCAACTCAGATAGAAAGAAGGGTTTCTTTTAGAAGAGCTATGAAAAGAGCTGTTACTTTAGTTATGAGATTTGGAGCTCAAGGTGTGAAGGTTCAGTGTTCAGGAAGATTGGGAGGAGCTGAAATTGCAAGAAGTGAATGGTATAGAGTTGGAAGAGTTCCTCTTTCAACTTTAAGAGCTGATATTGATTATGGTTTTGCAGAAGCTATAACTAAATATGGAAGTATTGGAGTAAAAGTTTGGATATTTAAAGGTGAAGTATTACCTGAAAAAGGAGAACAAGAAAGAATTGTAATATAGAATTTTTAATATAGAGGTGAAAAAATGTTACTTCAACCTAAAAAAACAAAATATAGAAAGCAACAAAAGGGTAGAGTAAGAGGAAAAGCTACTTGTGGATATACTTTAGAATTTGGAGAATATGGACTAAAAGTATTAGAAGGGGGATGGCTTACATCTCAACAATTAGAAGCTGGACGAATTGCTATTGTAAGAACTGCTAAAAAAGGTGCTAAATTATGGATAAGAGTTTTCCCAGATAAACCAATTACTAAGAAACCTGCAGAAACTCGTATGGGTAAAGGGAAAGGTTCAGTGGAAGGTTGGGTAGCAGTAGTAAAACGAGGGAAAATTATTTATGAAATTGCTGGAGTTCCAGAAGATGTTGCAAAAGAAGCTTTAAGACTTGCTGCAAGTAAAATGCCTTTTAAATGTAAGATTGTTAAAAGGGAGGAGTTTTAATGAAAGCTCGTGAGTTAAGAGAATTTTCTATACCTGAATTAAAAGAAAAACTATCTCAATTAAGAGAAGAATTGTTTAATCTTAGATTTCAAAAAACCATACATAAACTTGAAAATCCTATGAGAATTAGGCAAGTAAAAAGGGATATTGCAAGAATATTAACTATTCTTAGAGAAAAAGAACTCAATATAAGATAATTTTTAGGGAGAATTAATATGGGGAAAAGAAAACAGTTTATAGGAACAGTTGTGAGTGACAAAATGGACAAAACTGTTGTTGTAATGGTAGAAACTTTAGTAAAGCATCCTTTATATGGAAAATATATAAAAAGAAGAAAAAAATATATGGCTCATGATGAAAATAATGAATGTAAGATAGGTGATAAAGTTTTAATAGAAGAAACAAGACCACTTTCTCGTAGAAAAAGATGGAGAGTGAGACAGATATTAGGAAGGGAAAAGATGATAGGTATAGAAGAGGTTCCTGAGGAGGGTAGGGAATCATGATTCAGCAACAAACCTATTTAAATGTAGCTGATAATTCTGGTGCAAAAAAGATAATGTGTATACGTATTTTAGGAGGAGCAGGTAGAAAATATGGCACTGTAGGAGATATAATTGTAGCTTCTGTGAAAGAAGCACTTCCTAATTCTAAGGTGAAGGAAGGAGATGTAGTAAGAGCAGTAATAGTAAGAACAAAAAAAGAAGTTTCAAGACCAGATGGAACGCATATTAGATTTGATGAAAATGCTGCAGTGCTTATTAATCAATACAAAGAGCCTATTGGGACTCGTATTTTTGGACCTGTGGCAAGAGAGCTAAGAACAAAAGGTTTTATGAAAATTGTATCTTTGGCACCAGAGGTAGTGTAAAAGATAAAGGAGAAGGATTATGATAAAAAGAGGAGCCAGCAAAAATTTACCTAAACCGCATGAAGCAAAGGTTCATATTAGAAAAAATGATATGGTGGTAGTAATAGCTGGTAAAGATAAAGGAAAAATTGGAAAAGTATTAAAAGTTTTTCCAAGAAGAGGAAGAGCTATAGTTGAAGGAGTAAATATAGTAAAAAAACACATGAAACCTACACCTTACAGTAGTGGTGGAATTATAGAAAAACCTGCGCCTGTTCATATTTCAAACTTAATGATATATTGTCCTAAGTGTAAAAGGGGTGTAAGAGTAGGTAAAAAATTTCTTGAAGATGGAACTAAGGTCAGGGTTTGTAAAAAATGTGGAGAAATAATTGAGGCAAAGGAGTAAGAAATGAGCTGGTTAAAGGAATATTACCTCAATGAAGTAAGACCAAGATTAATGGAGAGATTTAATTATAAAAATATTCATGAAGTTCCTAAAATTGATAAAATATGTGTAAATATGGGATTAGGAGAAGCTACAATTAATCCAAAGATTATTGATCAGGCTTTGATTGAGCTTGCTCAAATCACTGGACAGAAACCCAAGATTTGTAAAGCAAGAAAATCTATAGCTGGATTTAAGTTAAGAAAGGGTGTCCCAATAGGGGTTATGGTAACTTTGAGAAGAAATAGAATGTATGATTTTTTAGTAAGACTTATTAATATAGCATTACCAAGGGTAAAAGATTTTAAAGGTCTTCCAAGATCTGGCTTTGACGGTCGAGGAAACTACACTCTTGGTATAAGTGATCATACTATTTTTCCAGAAATAGATTCAAGTAAAGTTGAAAAAATAAAAGGTATGAGCATTACTATAGTAACTACTGCTGAAACAGATGAAGAAGCTTATGAACTCTTAAAAGAATTAGGAATGCCATTTAGGAGGTGATTTTAAATGCCAAGGAAAGCTCAGATAGAAAAAGCAAAAAAGGAACCAAAATTTAAAGTAAGAAAAAGAAATCGTTGTTCAATTTGTGGAAGAGCAAGAGGATATATTAGAAGATTTGGTCTTTGTAGGATGTGTTTTAGAAAATTAGCATCTGAAGGTAAAATTGCTGGAGTGAGAAAAGCAAGTTGGTAGGGGGAGATAAAATATGATGACAGATCCTATTGCTGATATGTTGGCAAGAATTAAAAATGCTTTAATGGCAAGACATAAAAGTGTTCGTATTCCATCTTCTAAAATAAAATTAGAAATTGCAAGAATATTAAAGGAAGAAGGTTATATTGAAGATTTTAAATATATTAATGAAAAACCACAACCACAGATTGAAATAATTCTTAAATATGATGAAAATAAGCGTCCTGTAATAGCAGGTGTTAAAAGAATAAGTAAGCCAGGAAGAAGGATATACAAAGGTTATAAAGATTTACCTAAGGTATTAGATGGTCTTGGGATTGCTATTATTTCTACTTCTCAAGGAATTATGACAGATCATGAAGCAAGAAAGAGAAAAATTGGTGGAGAAGTTCTTTGTGAAATTTGGTAAAAGAGGTGGTAGAAAATGGGAGAAATATCTCGTATAGGAAGAAAACCTATTAAAATTCCAAGTGGGGTTAAAATCCAAATTAAAGAAGATAGAATTATTGAAGTAGAAGGACCTAAGGGGAAATTAGTTAAAAAATTACCTCCTTTAGTAAAGATTGACATCGATAAAGATACTTTAGTAGTTCTTCAAGAGGATGTAAGGAAAAAATTAAAAAAGAAAGCTAAAGCATTTCAAGGATTAGCAAGGTCATTAATAAATAATATGGTTATTGGAGTTACAGAGGGATTTAAAAAATCCTTAGATATTGTAGGGCTTGGATACAAAGCAGAACTTAAAGGAAAAGAGATAATTTTTAGTTTAGGATATTCTCATCCTGTTAATTTTAAATTGCCTGAAGGAATTTCTGCTAAAGTAGAAAAGGGGAGTGGAGAGGTCCAAGCAAGAGTTATTATAGAAGGTATAGATAAAGAATTAGTTGGACAAGTAGCAGCTAATATAAAAAGACTTAGACCACCAGAGCCTTATAAAGGAAAAGGAATTAGATATACTGGAGAAGTGATTTATAGAAAAGCTGGTAAAGCAGGAAAGGGGGCTAAATAATTAAAGGAGTTAATTTATGGGAAAGTTAGAAAAGCGTAAAAGAAAAGTAGAGGCAAGATTAAGAAGAAAAAAAAGAGTGAGAAAAAAAATTTTTGGCACTCCTGAAAGACCAAGATTAAGTGTATATAAAAGTTGTAAACATATTTATGCACAGATTATAGATGATACTATTGGGCACACTCTTGTGGCTGCTTCATCTTTATCTCCAGAAATAAGAGAAAAATTTGAAGAATTAAAAAAGAAAGGTGGAAAAACAGAAGTAGCTAAGGCAGTAGGTGAGTTAATAGCTAAAAAGGCTTTAGAAAAAGGCATTACTAAAGTTTGTTTTGATAGAGGAGGTTTTAAATATCATGGAAGAATTAAAGCTCTTGCTGATGCTGCAAGGGCTGTAGGTTTAGAATTTTAAATTTTAAGGAGGTAAAGCTTTGGCTAAAATAGGAGAAGAATTAATAGAAAGAATAATTATGATAAATAGAGTAACTAAGGTTACTAAAGGTGGTAAGAAACTTAGGTTTTCAGCCTTAGTAGTTGTAGGAGATGGAAAAGGAAAAGTTGGTTTTGGATTAGGAAAAGCTCCGGAAGTTCCAGATGCTATAAGAAAAGCTATAGAGAAGGCTAAAAAAAACATGATAGATGTTCCTATAACCAGAGGAACTATACCTCATACTATAATGACTAAATTTAGTTCAACTAAGATATTATTAAAACCTGCTAAATCTGGGACTGGTGTTATAGCAGGTAGTACAGTGCGTGCTATTATGGATGCAGCAGGAATAACTGATATAGTAACTAAATGTATAGGAAGTAGTAATCCTCACAATCTTGTAAAAGCCACATTTAAAGCTTTGTCTCAACTTCAAAGTATAGAGTATGTAGCTAAAAAAAGAGGTAAAAGTATAGAAGAGATTTTAGCACAGGTGAGATCATGATGAAGAAACTAAAGATTACTCTAATAAGAAGTAAATATGGAAGAAAACCTAACCAAAGAGAAACTCTAAAAGGGCTTGGATTAAGGAAAATAGGTCAAAGTGTTATTAGAGAAGATAATCCTATGATAAGAGGAATGATAAGAAAAGTAGAACATTTAATAAAAGTGGAGGAACTCAATGAGTGAACTTATAACTCTTGAAAATTTGAAACCTTTTGCAAAATCAAGACATAAAGAAAAAAGAGTAGGAAGGGGTCATGGTTCCGGACACGGAAAAACTTCTTGTAGAGGGCATAAAGGACAAAAAGCTCGGAAATCACCAGATATTGCTCCTTGGTTTGAAGGAGGACAAACACCTCTTATAAGAAGGGTTCCAAAAAGAGGATTTAAAAATCCATTTAAAATTGAGTATAAAGTAATAAATATAAAGGATTTAGTTAAAAAATTTCAGCCTAATGAAGTAGTTGATCATAATAGTTTAAAGGAAAAAGGTCTTTTAAAAGGTAAAAACAAATTTGTTAAAATATTAGGTGAAGGAGAGATAGATATACCTTTAATTGTAAAAGTTAATGCTATTTCCCGTACTGCTAAAGAGAAAATTGAAAAAGCAGGTGGTAAAATAGAAATAGTTAAGGTCTAAATTTTGGAGAATAAATAGAGTGAATGGTAGAGAAAATCTTTTAAGTTTAGTTAATATTCCAGAGTTAAAAAGAAGGTTATTTTATTTATTTCTTGGTTTAGCAATTTATCGGTTTGCTATTCATATTCCTACTCCTGGAATAAATGGAGAAGCTTTTCTTAGTTTATTTAAACAAGCAAGTGGAACCCTTTTTGGATTTTTAGATATCTTTTCAGGTGGAGCATTGAGAAGATTTTCAATATGTGCACTTGGAGTAATGCCTTATATTAGTGCTTCAATTATTTTGCAATTGATGACTGTAGTTTATCCTTCTATAAAAGAGCTTTATAGAGAAGGACCAGAAGGTAAAAGAAAATTAGCTTATTATACTCGTTATTTAACAGTAGCTATTTGTTTAATTCAGGGATTTGGTATTTCTTTAGGATTGGAAAGGATGACTGCTCCTAATGGAATTCCTATAGTAAATGAACCAGGTTGGCTTTTTAGAATAACTACTATGATTAGTTTAACTGCAGGAACTATGTTTCTTGTCTGGTTAGGAGAGCAAATGACAGAACATGGAATAGGGAATGGAATTTCTATAATAATATTTGCAGGAATTGTAGCTGGAATTTTTCCAGCTATTACAAGGACTCTCAAATTTGTTCAAACAGGAGAATTTTCTGCTTTTTCTTTACTTTTTATTTTAGCTCTTATCGTAGGAATTTTGGCTTTCACATGTTTTATGGAGCTTGCTCAAAGAAGAATTCCTATTCATTATGCTAGGAGACAAATAGGTCGTCAGGTAATAGGAGGGCAAGCAACTTATTTACCTTTAAAAGTAAATACTGCAGGAGTTATTCCTCCTATATTTGCTGCTTCCATTTTAATGTTTCCAGCAACAATAGCTAATTTTGTTCCTGTAGGTTATTTTCAAACAGTATCCACATTTTTAAGACCAGGTGCTATATTTTATGAAATTCTTTTTGCTGGTTTAATTATTTTCTTTTGCTATTTTTATACTGCAGTTATATTTAATCCTAAGGATGTAGCAGATAATTTAAAAAAATGGGGTGGTTTTATCCCAGGAATAAGACCTGGTAAAGCAACAGAAGAATTTATTGATAAAGTCCTCACAAGAATTACTCTTATAGGTGCTTTATATGTAGCTTTTATTTGTGTTCTTCCCAGTTTTTTAATTACTAAATTGAATCTTCCCTTTTATTTTGGTGGAACTTCACTTTTAATTGTTGTAGGTGTTGCTATGGATATAATGGGGCATATTGAAACCCATTTACTTACTCGACAATATGAAACATTTATAAAACATAGCAAAATAAAAATTAAATAAAGGAGGTGTGCTATGAATATTATATTTTTAGGTCCCCCAGGAGCAGGAAAAGGAACACAGGCAAAAGTTTTAGTAGAAAAATACGGAATTCCTCAAATTTCAACAGGAGACATGTTAAGAGAGCATGTTGCTAAAGGGACTGAGCTTGGTCTTAAAGCTAAAGAGTATATGGAAAAAGGGCAACTTGTGCCTGATGAGATTATTCTTAGTATGGTAAAGGAAAGACTTAGTCAAGATGATGCACAAAAAGGATTTATTTTAGATGGATTTCCAAGAACAGTTGCACAGGCTGAAGCTTTAGATAAGTTATTAGAGGAGATGGGTAAAAAAATAGAGTATGTTCTTGCTCTTATAGTTCCTGATGAAGAACTGGTTACCAGACTTACTGGAAGAAGGACTTGTAAAAATTGTGGAATGATGTATCATATTAAATTTAAACCTCCTAAAGTAGAAGGTAAATGTGATGCTTGTGGTGGAGAGCTTTATCAAAGACCTGATGATAATGAAGAGACTGTAAGAAATAGATTAAAAGTGTATCACGAACAAACTGCTCCCCTTATTGAATATTATAGGAAAAAGGGAGTTTTATTTGAAGTTGATGGAAATAAGAGTATTGAAGAAATTACTCAACAACTTATTAATATTTTAGAGAAAAAATAAATTGTATAGAAAATTTTTAAATAATCGCCCTATTTTAAAAAATAAATGGGAATTAGAGAAATTAAGAAAAGCTAATGCAATTGTAATGGAGGTTTTACTTGCTCTTAAGGAAGAGGTAAAACCAGAAAAAACCACTTTTGAATTTGAAGAGTTAGCTTTAAAGTTTTGTGAAAAAAAGAGAGTAAAACCTGCATTTAAGGGATATAGAGGTTATCCTTATGCTCTTTGTGTATCTGTAAATGAAGTTATTGTGCATGGTATGCCTGATAAAGAGAAAGTGCTTAAAGAAGGAGATATAGTGAGTTTTGATTTTGGTGTAATTTATGAAGGATATGTAGGGGATGCAGCTTTAACTGTAGGAGTGGGAAAAATTTCAGAAGAAGCTAAAAAATTACTTAAGGTAACAGAAGAAGCTTTATATAAAGGAATTGAAAAAGCTCGTTTTGGTAATAGAATAGGGGATATTTCAAGCGCTATACAAAAACATGTAGAAGCTCATGGATTTAATGTGATTAGAGAGTTTGTTGGACATGGAGTAGGCAGACAATTACATGAGCCTCCTGAAGTGCCTAATTATGGAAAACCAGGAAAAGGACCAAAAATAGAAATAGGAATGGTTTTAGCAATAGAACCTATGGTTTCTGCAGGAGATTATAGAGTAGAGATTTTAGAAGATGGGTGGACTGCAGTGACTAAGGATAGAAGTTTAGCAGCTCATTTTGAACATTCAGTTGCAATAACCCCTGAAGGACCTGAAATTTTATCAAGGATTTAATATGCCTAAGGAAGATGTAATACTTTTAGAAGGTAAAGTATTAGAAGCTTTACCTAATGCTATGTTTAGAGTAGAGTTAGAAACCGGGAATAAAGTTTTGGCTCATATTTCTGGAAAGATGAGGATGCATTATATAAGAATATTACCAGGAGATACAGTAGTAGTTGAGCTATCCCCTTATGATTTAACAAGAGGTAGAATAGTTTATAGAGGAACAAAAAAAGATTATGAAAGAGGAGGTTAATTGTTATGAAAGTAAGTCCATCTGTAAAAAAAAGGTGTAGAAAATGTAGAATAATAAGAAGAAAAGGAGTAGTAAGAGTTATTTGTGAAATACCTAAGCATAAACAAAGACAAGGTTAAGGAGGTATTATGCCTAAAATTGCAGGGGTAGATGTTCCTGAAAATAAACCAGCAGAAATAGCTTTAACTTATATTTATGGAATAGGAAGGACTTTAGCACAAAAAGTTTTGGCAAAAGCAGGGGTGGATTGGTTTAAAAAAATGAAGGATTTAACAGAAGATGAAATAAATAAAATAAGGCAAATAATTGAAAAAGAATGTAAAGTAGAAGGGGATCTTAGAAAAGAAGTAAGACAAAATATTCAGAGACTTATTTCTATAGGATGTTACAGAGGTTTAAGACACAGAATGAAGCTTCCTGTAAGAGGACAGAGAACAAGATCAAATGCAAGAACCTGGAAAGGACCCAGACCCGGGTCATTAAGAAGAAAGAAAAAATAAGGAGGAATAAAGAGTGGCTCGTCCAAGAACAAAAAAGAAAAAAATAAAGAAAACTGTTAGTGAAGGAATTATTCATATACATTCTACTTTTAATAATACTATAGTTACTATAACTGATAGACAAGGAAACACACTTGCATGGGCAAGTGGAGGCACAGAAGGTTTTAAGGGAACGAGAAAAGGAACACCTTTTGCTGCTCAATTAGCAATGCAATCTGCTTTAAAAAAGGCTCAGGCTTATGGATTAAAAGAAGCTTGGGTTTATGTAAAAGGTCCTGGTCCAGGTAGAGAAGCAGCTTTAAGAGCCTTACAAGGATCAGGAATAAAAATAACTCTTATTAAAGATGTAACACCTATTCCTCATAATGGATGTCGTCCACCTAAGAGAAGAAGAGTATAAAATTCTTTAAAGGAGGTTAATTTAAAGTGGCAAGATATACAGGACCAAAATGTAGATTATGTAGAAGAGAAGGAATGAAATTATTTTTAAAAGGTGAAAGATGTTACACTGATAAATGTCCTTTTGAAAGAAGAAGTTACCCTCCTGGACAGCATGGACCACAACAACTCAGAACCAAACTTTCTGATTATGGTATTCGTTTAAGAGAAAAACAAAAAGTAAAAAGAATTTATGGAATTTCTGAAAAACAAATGAGAAGATATTATGAAATGGCTACTAAAATGCCTGGTCAGGCAGGTCATAATTTATTACAATTACTTGAAAGAAGACTTGATAATGTAGTTTATAGATTAGGTTTTGCAGTCTCAAGAGCTCAAGCAAGACAATATGTTAATCACGGTTTTTTTAAAGTTAATGGAAGAAATGTAGATATTCCTTCATATTTGGTAAAACCAGGAGATATAATTGAACTTAAAGAAAAATATAGAAATAATCCTCAAATTGTTGAATCTTTAGAAACAGTGGTAAGAAAAGGGATCCCTTCATGGTTAGAACTTGATGCAGAAAACTTTAAAGGAATAGTCAAAAATCTTCCTACCAGAGAAGATATTACTATGCCTATTCAAGAAAGCTATATTATTGAGTTCTATTCAAGATAATTAAATAAATTCATTAAAAAATTAAAAAGAGGGTAAAAAACTTATGAAAAAAGAAGTGGAATTGATTAAACCAGAAGAGATTAAAATTCACAAAGATAGTCAATTTCCTTTTTATGGAAAGTTTATTATTGAACCTTTAGAAAAGGGATATGGTATAACTCTTGGAAATGCTTTGAGAAGAATTTTACTTTCTTCTATCCCAGGATATGCTATTACTGAAGTAAAAATAGAAGGTGTGCCTCATGAGTTTACAAGTTTACCAGGAATTTTAGAAGACATTCCTGAAATTATCCTTAATCTTAAAGGAGTAAGATTTAAACTTAATGGTGAAGGACCATTTTATTTTAAACTTGAAAAAGTAGGAGAAGGCGAGGTTAAAGCAGGAGATATTCAGGTTGGAAAAGAAGGAGAAGTGGTAAATCCAGATCATCACATTGCTACCTTAACTAAAGATGGAAAACTTTTTGCAGAATTAAAGGTTGAGAGAGGAAGAGGTTATGCTCCTGCAGAGTATACTAAAAATAATGAAATAGGAGTAATTTTAGTAGATGCTATATTTTCTCCTATAACCAAAGTTAATTTTGTTGTAGGACAGGCTCGTGTAGGTAAAAGTAGTGATTATGATAGTTTAGTAATGGAAGTTTACACTGATGGGACCATAGATCCTAAAACAGCTTTGGTTCAAGCTGCTAAAATTTTAATGGAACAACTTATGATATTTTTAGAAGGAGAAAAAATTTCTTTAGAATCTCGTGTTTCAGAGGCAGCTACACTTAACAATTTATTTAATATGACTATAGAAGAATTAGAACTTTCTGGAAGAGCTCATAACTGTTTAAAAAATGCTGGTATAAACTATGTAGGACAATTAGTTCAAAAAACAGAAACTGAACTTCTTAAATTAAGAAGTTTCGGTAAAAAGTCCTTAGATGAAATTGTAGAAAAACTTTCTAAATTAAATTTAAAACTTGGAATGTCTGATATTAAATGGAAACCACCTAAGGATTAATAAAAAGGAGAGGAAAAGATGAGACATAGAAAAGTTAGTAGAAAGCTTGGTAGAGATGCAGAACATCATAAAGCAATTCTTAGAAATATGGTAACAGATCTATTTAAATATGGGAAAATTACAACTACTTTAGCTAAAGCAAAAGAACTAAGAAGAGTAGCTGATAAAATGATAACACTTGCTAAAAGAGGAGATCTTACTTCAAGAAGAAGAGCATTAGCTTTTATTAGAGATAAAAATATAGTAAGAAAATTATTTAGCGAATTGAGAGAAAAATATTTGAATAGAGCAGGTGGATATACCCGAGTTATTAAGATTGGTCCAAGAAGAGGAGATGCTTCCATGATGGCTATAGTAGAATTAGTAGAAGAAAAAATAACTACAAAAAGATCCAAACTTAAAAAAGAAAGACTTAAAAAAATTGTGGAGTTTATTGAAAAGAAAAAAAGAGAATATGGATTGATAAAAGAGACTTCTTCTCAAAAAGAAACTAAAGAGGAAGTTTCTAAAAGTGAAGAAAAGACTGAATCAGAATAAAATTATGAATGTTATTAGAACTTGATGAAAAATTTAGATCTAATTTTTTTGCTCTTCTTAAATTTCCTCAAAAAGAATTAATAATCTCATTTTTAAGAAAGTTTAAAAATAGAAAAGATTTTTATTTAACTGGTGGCTCAGTAAGAGCTCTTTTTACCTCAGAAGAGATTGTTGATCTTGATCTTACACTTAAAGAAGATGTTATATCTTTAGTTTTTTTTGCAAAAAAGTTTTTAAATTATCATTTTGTTCCTTTAGCTCCAGAATTGGGAATATATAGATTAGCTAAAAATAAAAATACTATAGATTTTACAAGTTTTAGAGGAGAAACTATAGAAGAGGATTTAAAAAAAAGAGATTTTACTTTTAATGCTATGGCTATTCCAATTAGTTCTCTTTTTGAAAATAAATTTTTAATATTTGATCCCTTTTTAGGATATAAAGATCTGAAAGAAAAAATTATAAGAATTATTGCTGAAGAAAATATTATAGAGGATCCTTTAAGAATTTTGAGAGGTTATAGATTTTTTGCTTATGGTTTTGGAGAAATAGAAAGTAATACAAGGAAGTTATTTCGAATTCATAAAAGTAAAATCAACAGATGTGCTAAAGAGAGGATTTTGCAAGAACTTTTATATATTTTAACTTCCTCTAAAACTTTTGAAACTTTTAAATTAATGGATGAGGATAGTATATTAAAAGAACTTTTTCCGTATATTGAAAAGACTAAAGGTATTCCTCAACCATCTTTTCATCATTTAGATGTAGGTGATCATCTTTTTGAATCACTTAAATGGGCTGAGGAAATATTAAAAAATCCAAAAACATATTTAGGAATTGAGATGAGAGAAAAGATTAAAGAGAAAGATTTTATTATTTCTGTTAAACTGGCAAGCTTATTTCACGATCTTGGTAAAGCTTATACTTACGAGATAAAAGATAGGATTACTTTTTATGGACATGAAAAAGTTTCTGCAGAACTTTTTAAAGAAATGGCAGAAAAATTAAGGTTTAAAAGAGATTTAATTGATAGAATTTATATTCTTATAAAAAATCATATGAGACCATTTCATCTATTAAATGAAAAGGAGAAAGGTAGATTAACCTTAAGAGCTAAAAGAAACCTTTTAAGAGATGTTCCTTATCTTGAAGATCTTTTTATTGTGTGTATGGCAGACTCTTTAGCAAGCCAAGGACCTGATAAAGAACCAGATTATGAAAAACGTTTAATAGCATTTTTTAATGAATTATTTGAGTTAAAAGAACAACTTGAAAAAGAAAGTAAAAAGAAGAGGCTTATTACAGGAAATGATTTGATTGAGCTTGGATTCAAACCAGGACCTATATTTCGTGAAATTTTACAAGATATAGAATTGAAAGTATTAGAAAAAAAACTTAATTCTAAAGAAGAAGCTTTAAAGTATATAGAAGAAAAATATAGTAAAAGAAAATTTTAAGACTTTTGTCAAGCCTTGTAAATTTTTAAATTTAAGGTAATGTAAAAATAAAAATTTGGAGGAGGAAGGAAAAAGTTATGAAAGTAGAGTTACAGGATGTAAGTGAGGTAGAGAAGATTTTAAAAGTGGAAGTTCCTCAAGAAAAAGTAAATGAAATAATTCAACAAGTAACTAATCAGATCAAAAAAAAGGCTAAAATAAAAGGTTTTAGAGAAGGAAAAGTTCCTGTTTATCTTGTTAAAAAATTATTTAAAGAAGAAATTGAAGAAAAAAGTATAGCAAGAATTATAGAAGATACACTTAATAAAGCCATTAAAGAAACCAAGATGGAACCTCTTTTAAGACCCAGAATAGAAGGATGGGGGGAATTAAAAGAAGGAGAGCCATTTAATTATTCAGTTTTAGTTGAAATAAGACCTGTAATTGATATAAAAAAAGAAGATTATATTGGAATAGAAGTTGAGAAAGAGACTGATGAAATAAATGATGAAGAAGTAGATAGGATTTTAAATGAATTTAGATATTCCTTTTCAGAATTAAAAAGGGTTGAAAAAGATGAACCAATAGAGGAAAGATATGTAGCAGTTATAAAATTTGAAGCTTATGAAGGTGAAAAATTAATTCCTGGGCATCAAGCTGAAGCTCTATTTATAGATGTAGGAACAGGCGAATTTAATGAAAAAGTAGAGAAGGAACTAATAGGAAAGAAAGAAGGAGATAAATTTAGTGTAGAAGTTGAGTATTCGGAAAAGGGTCTTAATCCTCTTTTAGCTGGTAAGAAAGTTAGATATGAAATAGAGATAAAGGAAGTTTATAAAAGAGAATTAAAAGAATTGAACGATGAATTTGTAAAAAGTTTAAATATGGGATTTGAGACAGTTGAAGCCTTAAAAGAAAGTGTTAAAAATAGATTATTAGAAGATAAAAAAAGAAGAAATGAAAATAAATTTAGGGAAAAGCTTTTAGAGAAAATTTTAGAAAAAGTGGATTTTAAAGTTCCTGCTCGATATGTGGAATTGAAATTATATCAATTATTAGAACAAGTTAAAGAAGGTTTGGAAAGAGATGGTTTAAGCTTTGATAAACTTAATATTTCTATAGATAAATTAAAAGAAAGACTTTATCCTATTGCTGAAAAACAAGCAAAAGAAGAATTATTATTGGAAAAAATAGCTGAGCTTGAAAATATTGAGATTTCTCAAGACGAAATTAATGATACTGTAAAAGCTATTTCAAAAGGATTAAAAATTTCTGGTGAAAAAGCTCAACAAATTGTTTATTTTAATATACTTCCGAAAAGATTAGCAGAGAAGACCTTGCAATTTTTAGTAAATAATGCTAAACCAATAATTAAGGAGAATTAAAGATGTCTTATTATATTCCGATTGTAATTGAACAGACAGGTAGAACTGAACGTGCTTATGATATATATTCCCGCCTTTTAAAAGAAAGGATTATATTTATAGGAACAACAATTGATGAAAATATAGCCAATATTGTTATAGCACAACTTTTATATTTAGAGGCTGAAGATCCAGATAAAGATATAATGCTTTATATTAATTCTCCAGGAGGATTAGTTACTGCAGGGCTTGCTATCTATGATACTATTCAGTATATAAAACCAGATGTATGCACTATTTGTGTAGGGCAAGCTGCAAGTATGGCAGCTGTTCTTTTAGCAGCAGGAACTTCTGGTAAAAGATATGCTCTTCGTCACTCAAGAATAATGCTTCATCAACCTATTGGTGCTTTTCAGGGACAAGCTACAGAGGTTGAAATTCAAGCAAAAGAAATTTTACGTTTAAGAGAAATTCTTAATGAAATTTTAGCTAAGCATACTGGACAGTCTAAGGAAAAGATTAAGCAGGATACTGAAAGGGATTTTTATATGTCTGCAGAAGAGGCTTTAGAATATGGAGTTATTGATAAAATTTTAATTACAAGATGAGGTGGGTAAGAAATGAAAGATTTTACTAAAGAACCCAGATGTTCTTTTTGTGGAAGATCACAAAGTGAAGTTAAAAAATTAATAGCAGGTTCATCTGCTTATATTTGTAATGAATGTGTAGAATTATGTAAAGAAATTTTAGAAGAAGAATATGAAAGGATCAATCTTTCTGAAGAAAGTTATAGTGAACTTCCTAAACCTGCAGAAATAAAAAATTATTTGGATCAATATGTTATTGGTCAAGAAAGAGCAAAGAAAATTCTTTCTGTAGCAGTATATAATCATTATAAGAGGGTAGAATATCAAAAATTAAATAGAAGATATTTAAAAGATGTTGAGATTCAAAAAACTAATATATTATTAATTGGACCTACTGGATGTGGTAAAACTCTTATGGCTCAAACTTTAGCTAAATTTTTAAAAGTTCCTTTTACTATTGCTGATGCCACTCCTCTTACTGAAGCAGGTTATGTAGGAGAAGATGTAGAGAATATTCTTCTTTATCTACTTCAATCTGCTAATTATGATTTAGAATTAGCTCAAAAAGGTATTGTTTATATTGATGAGATAGACAAGATTGCAAAAAAAGGAGAAGGTCCATCTATTACCAGAGATGTTTCAGGTGAAGGGGTTCAGCAAGCACTTTTAAAAATTTTAGAAGGAACTATAGCTAATATTCCTCCTAAGGGAGGAAGGAAACATCCTCAACAAGAATATATCAAAATAGATACCACCAATATTTTATTTATTTGTGGAGGAGCATTTGTTGGATTAGAAGAGATAATAAAAAGAAGACTTGGCAAAGGATCTATAGGATTTGGAGCAGAAATTAAAAATATTAAAGATTTGACCTTAGGGGAAATTTTGTCAAAGGTGCAACCAGAAGATTTGATAAAATATGGATTTATTCCTGAATTTGTAGGAAGACTTCCAGTAGTTGCTACCTTAGATGATCTTACAGTTGAAGATCTTGTTAAGATATTGGTTAAACCTAAAAATTCAATAATAAAACAATACCAAAAACTTTTTGAGATAGAAGGTGTAGAATTAAAATTTACAGAAGGTGCATTAAGAGCAGTTGCTGAAGAAGCAACAAAGAGAAAAACAGGAGCTCGTGGTTTAAGATCAATCATTGAAGAGGTTATGGTAGATGTAATGTATGAGATCCCCTCTTTAAGAGATGTTAAAGAATGTATAGTTACTGAAGAAGTAATCTTGAAAAAAGAAAGACCGATCTTAATATTTAATAGAAAGAAAAAAGCAAAGGAGGGGTAGGTAAAAGCATGTTTAATGAAAATTTGAAGATTTTGCCTTTATTACCTTTAAGAGAAATAGTAGTATTTCCATATACAGCTGTTCCTCTTTTTATTGGAAGAGTAAAAAGTATTCTTGCTATTGAAAAGGCTTATAATACAGATAAATTAATTTTTCTATCTGCTCAAAAAGATGCTAAATTAGATAATCCTTCTGAACAAGATATATATAAAGTTGGGACTGTATGTAAAATAATTCAACTTTTGAGACTTCCTGATGGGACTCTAAAAATTTTGGTAGAAGGTTTAAATAGAGGAAGGATAATAAGATTTCTTCCTGATTCTGAATATTTTTTAGTTGAAGTAGAACCAAAAACAGAAGTGATTGAAACAGATGTAGAAACAACAGCTCTTCTTAAACTTTGTAAGGAGTCTTTAGAAGAATATGCTCATTATAATAAAAAAATTAATCTTGAATTAGTCAATAATCTTCTTAATGTAGATGATCCTGCAGAATTTTCAGATAGACTTTCTGCAATTTTAAATCTTAAATTAGATCAAAAACAAAGACTTCTTGAAACTATAAGTGTAAGAAAGCGTTTAGAATTTCTTCTTAATTATCTGAAAGGTGAGATAGAAATAATCAAAACAGAAGCACGTATAAGAGAAAGAATCAAAAAGCAAATGGAAAAAACTCAGAGGGATTATTATCTTCATGAGCAGATGAAAGCTATTCAAAAGGAGCTCGGAGAAAGAGAAGATGGAAGAAGTGATTTAGCAGAATTAGAAAAAAGAATGAAAAGAAAAAAACTTCCCAAGGAAGTTGCAAATATTGTAAGAAGAGAATTTAAAAAACTTTCTTTAATGTCTCCTATGTCTGCAGAAGCAACTGTAGTAAGAAATTATATTGATTGGCTTCTTAGTCTTCCTTGGTATGAAAAAACAAAAGATAATATAGATATAGAAAAAGTTGAGGAGCTTTTAGATAAGAATCATTATGGATTAGAAAAACCTAAGCAGAGAATTATAGAACATTTAGCAGTTCAAAAACTTACTAAATCTATTAAAGGACCTATTCTTTGTTTTGTTGGTCCTCCAGGAGTAGGTAAAACCTCTTTAGCTAAATCTATAGCTGAAGCAATAGGAAGAAAGTTTGTTAGAATGTCTCTTGGAGGAATAAGAGACGAAGCAGAAATAAGAGGACATAGAAGAACTTATGTAGGAGCTTTACCTGGAAAGATTATTCAGGGAATGAGAAAAGCAGGAACTATTAATCCTGTTTTCTGTCTTGATGAAGTTGATAAAATAGGTATGGATTTTAGAGGAGACCCTGCTGCAGCACTGTTAGAGGTGCTTGATCCTGAACAAAATCATTCTTTTCAGGATCATTATTTAGAAGTAGGATATGATCTTTCTAAAGTTCTTTTTATTACCACTGCTAATGCCCTTTATACTATTCCACCAGCATTACTTGATAGAATGGAGATTATAGAACTTCCTGGTTATACAGAAGAAGAAAAATTGGAAATAGCTAAAAATTATTTATTACCAAGACAACTCCAAGCTCATGGACTTAATCCAGAAATGGTTCCTTTAGATGATAAGGTTATTCTTGAGATTATTAGAAAGTATACGAGAGAAGCAGGGGTTAGAAATTTAGAAAGGGAACTTGCTACTATTTGTAGAAAAATTGCTAAAGAAGTAGCTAAAAATCCTGAGGAGTTTAAACCATTTAAAATCACTATTTCTAAATTAGAAGAATTGTTAGGGGTTCCTAAATATAGATATGGAGTAGCTGAAGAGCAACCACAAGTTGGTATTGCTACAGGACTTGCTTGGACTGAAACCGGAGGTTCTTTACTTCAAATTGAAGCAGTTATTATGCCTGGAAAAGGGAACTTACAAATCACAGGAAAACTTGGAGAAGTAATGCAAGAATCTGTCCAAGCTGCAATGAGTTATGTAAGATCAAGAGCCCTTCAATTAGGTTTGCCCTTGGATTTTTATAGAAAGATAGATATTCATATCCATGTCCCTGAAGGAGCTATACCAAAAGATGGTCCAAGTGCTGGAATTACTATTGCAGTAGCTATAGTTTCAGCCCTTTTGAAGATACCTGTTAAAAATACAGTTGCTATGACAGGAGAAATTACTTTAAGAGGAAGAATTCTTCCTATAGGTGGTTTGAAAGAAAAATTACTTGCAGCTGTAAGAGGTGGAATAAAGACTGTTCTTATACCTAAGGAAAATGAGAAAGAACTTAAAGAGATTAATCCTAAAATATTAAAGGATTTAGAAATCATATTAGTAGAGAATATGGATGAAGTTTTAAAAATAGCTCTGCTTCTGGAAGATCCATCAACACTCTTTAGAGAAGCTCCATCTCTTGATATTTGGGAATTAGTAGAATTACAGGAAAAAATGAAAGATAAATCTGTAACTTTAGAACATTAATATTTTTATTGATTCATTTTACTTAAAAATTCTTCGTTATTTTTAGTATCTTTCATCTTTTCAAGTAAAAATTCCATACATTCTACAGGACTAAGAGGAGAAAGGACCTTTCTTAATAGCCAGATTTTATGAAGTATATCCAAAGGAAGAAGTAACTCTTCTTTTCTTGTTCCACTAAGATGAATATCAATAGCAGGCCAAATTCTTCTATCTGCCAGGCGTCTATCTAATACTATTTCCAGATTTCCTGTTCCTTTAAATTCTTCAAAAATTACTTCATCCATTCGGCTTCCTGTATCAATAAGACAGGTTGCAATAATAGTAAGACTTCCTCCTTCTTCTATATTTCTTGCTGCTCCAAAAAATCTTTTGGGTTTATGAAGGGCATTAGCATCAATTCCTCCAGAAAGAAGTTTGCCACTTGATGGAACTACTACATTGTAAGCCCTTGTAAGACGAGTTAAACTGTCAAGTAAAATCACTACATCATATTTACACTCTACTAATCTTTTAGCTCTTTCAATAACAATTTCTGCTACTTGAGTATGTTTTTGAGGTGGTTCGTCAAAAGTAGAACTTATAATTTCTGCTCTTGGAACAATTCTTTGCATTTCTGTTACTTCTTCAGGTCTTTCATCAACAAGAAGAATCATTAAATGCACATCCGGGTAATTATTTACTATACCATTGGCAATATTTTGTAATAAAACTGTCTTTCCTGTTCTGGGTGGAGCAACAATAAGTCCTCTTTGTCCTTTTCCAATAGGCACAAAAAGATCTATAATACGGGTTGAATAATTTTCTGGATCAGTTTCTAAACGAAGCCACTCATTTGGATGAATAGGAGTAAGATGATCAAATGGTGTTCTTGCTTTTACAATTTCTGGAGAGTAATAATTAACCTTTTCAATCTTTGCTAAAGCAAAATATTTTTCTCCTTCTTTGGGTTGGCGTATATATCCTAATATGGTATCTCCTGTTTTTAATCCAAATTTTCTTATTTGAGGAGGAGAAACATATATATCTTCTGAACTTGGTAAATAGTTATAATCATTAAATCTCAAAAAACCAAATCCCTCTGGTAAAACCTCTAAAACTCCTTCTACAATTACCTCAATTTCTCTATTAAGAAGATTGCTTACTATTTGATAAATGACCTCAGATTTTTTGTAGTAATTGTAAATATTTTCAATTCCTAATTTCTCTCCCAATTTGTAAAGTTCAGAAAGACTTTTTCTTCTCAATTCCGAGAGATATACTGGAGAAGTAAGTTTTTCAGGTAAAGCTTCAATGGCTTCACTTTCCCAATTTTCAGAAATAAGTTTTCCATCTGTTGTTTGATCCATAACTTACTCCTTTTTTATAAAAAATTTATAATTAACTATATTTAAAAATAGATATTGCATTTATTAAGACTTAACCGAGATTATAAGATCTTATTTAAGATTAAAAGCTCCCCGGGCAGGACTCGAACCTGCAACCTATGGGTTAACAGCCCACCGCTCTGCCAATTGAGCTACCGGGGAACTTTAATATCAAATTAAATAATAAAATTGAATTCTTTTTTTGTCAAGAGGATAGATTTAAAAACTTGATATAAGTTTTAATAAAAGTATAATAAAATTTAAATCTTCTTTAAGAGGTTGTTACTTATTTTTCCATCTTCACTTTATAGTAAAAAAGGAAAAAGATTTCAAAGATTTGAAGGTGCAGGAATCGGTAAAGAAGTAAGTATTGAGGCAAAGAAGCTTAAAGAAATGGAAGAAAAAAAAGAATTTGGAGGAGAAGTAATTCTATAAAGTAAATCAAAAGTGATATTAAATGACAACACTTTCAGAAAAAGAAAAAAAGGTTCTTAAGAGTTTAATAGAAGGTATCCCTCTTTCAAAACGTCCTTTTTATGAAATTGCCAAAAAATTAGGACTCGAAGAAGAAGAAGTTTTAAAGATAACAAAAAATTTGCTTGAAAGAAAGATTATAAGAAGAATAGGAATAACACTTAGGCACAATCTTGCAGGTATTGAAGGAAATGCTATGGTTGCTTGGAAAGTGCCAGAAGAAAAAATAGAAGAAATAGGAAAGTATCTTGCTTCTTTTTCTTATATTTCTCACTGTTATATTAGAAAAACTTATAAAGATTGGAATTACAACCTTTATACCATGATTCATGGAAAGGATAGAGAAGAAGTAAAAAAAAGAATAAAAGAAATTTCAGAAAAATTTAAAATTTTTGAATACCAGGTATTATTTACTAAAAAAGAAATTGTAAGAAAACATGCAATATATGAGTTTTAAAATCTTTTATAAGTTCCCTTTACATTTTAAGATAAGACACTTTCTCCCAAATTCATTTGCTTCCAGAAGTTTATTACAGTTTTTAAAAGATTTCTCATACTTTTTTAAAGTAATTACTATCCCTTGTCTTAATTTTTTAGGATTGCTTAATTTAGGTATACATTTGTTTAAATAGAAAGGAAGAGCAGAGAGCTCAACTTTATAAAAATAAATTTCTCCCTTATATTCCTTTAAAAGATTTTTAGCCTTTGGTAAAAATCTTTTCTTTTCATAATAACCACTTCCTATTATAAGGATAAGTAGCAATATACCAGAGATAAAAACAATCCTTTTGATATACTTTTCAGAAATAAATTTAGCCAGAATAACAGTTAAAGGAGGATAGGTAAAAAGTATATAATGATGGAGTTTATTTTTTGAAAGACTATAAAATATTAATACAAATAAAAACCACAACACAAAAGGAAAAAGAGGATTTTCTATATAAGATTGGTAATTATTTTTAATATTTAAAAGATTTTTTTTTAGTTCAGCAAAAATTTTATAATAAGCAGGTGAATAAAAGAAAGATGTAAGAATGAGGACTATAAAATAATAATAAAAAGGATAAGGATGTGTTAATTTTTTTCCTGTATATCTAAAAATATTTTCTTTCAAGAAAAATTTATAAAAATACGGATAACCAAATTTGTAAATCATATAAAGATACCAGGAACTTCCTACTAAGAAAAATATTAATAATCCTTTAATATCAAAAATTTTCAGCTCCCTTTTGGTAAATTTAAAAAATAAGATTACAATAAAAGGAAGTATTATTCCAACAGGACCCTTAGTTAAAACTCCAAATCCCCAGAATAACCATCCTAAAAAGGGCTTATTTGCCAAGAAAAAATAAATTCCACCTACGGAAAAAAAATTTAAAAGCATCTCTGGAACAAAAGATCTTGCTTCTATCCAAATATGTGGAAAAGAAAGGAGAATTAAAATGCATTTTAAAGCAAAGGAATCTGTAAAGAATTTTTTAATTATAAGATAGCTAAAGATTATTACACCAATAGCAGAAAGTCCTGAAACAAGTCTTAGAGAAAATTCATTTAATCCAAAGATTTTTGAGTTGATTAATCCTATCCAATAAAGCATTGGTGGTTTTTCAAAACGGACTTCACAATTATAGTAAGGAACTAAATAGTTTTTAGTTTTTAACATATTTAAAACTACAAAGGCATTTTTTCCTTCATCCGAAGAGGTAAGGCTAATGATCCAATTTCCAAAGATAACAAAGTAAAAAGAAATCAAAATGAGAATAAATAAATATATATATCTTCTTAAAAATGGATTCATCTAAATTTGGAAATATATATTAGAAGTAAAGCAGTGTCAATAAATATTTACTAATTTGCCTTTTTGAATGTGGATGTTATATTTTTTTTGATGAAACTTAATAAATATTTATTAATTTTATTAATAATTATTTTATTAAATCCTTTTAGTTTATTTGCTCTGGAAATTAAAAAAATAGATGGCTTTGTTTATGATAAAAACATTTTAATAAATATTTATTATAAAGATTTTCCCTTTCAAGAACTTGTGCTTGCTCTTAAAGCTCAGAAAAGACCCATTTTGTTAGAATATAAGTTTGAAATATATAAAAAACGTTTTTTATTAAAGGATATCCTTTTACATCAAGAAAAATACTATCAAAAATTAGTTTACAATTCAGAAGAAAATCTTTATTATTTAGAAGACAAATTTGGTTTAAAAAAATTTGAAAAGGCAGAAGATGCTATTTTATCTATTATAAATGTTGAATCTTATCCTTTAAAGTTTACCTTACCTGAGAGAAAAAATAAATTGGCTTTAAAAGTAAAAGTAAAAATTAAATATTCTACTCATCTTTCTGATGATTTAAGATATACAAAGAAAATTCATAATAAAAAAATAGAAATAGAGAAATCTGCTAATTTTGATGAAATTTTTGCAAAGTATTAAAACAATACTTAAAAAATATAAAATTTTATTTTTTATTTTCTTTTTTCTATTAATTACATTTTGGTTAGAATTTAATATTTTTAAATTTTCTTTTTTAAATCTTTTCCAGAAAAACATCTTAGTTTTCTTTATTTTTCAGCTTAATGTGATTTTTATTCTGGTGCTTATTTACTTTATTTTTAGATATCTTTTTAAGATTTTTTGGGACATACAGGTAAGAAAAATTTCAAGAAGCATAAAGATCAAACTTTTTGTAATTTACTTTATTTCTATAATATTTCCTTCCTTAGTATTGGTTATTGGAAGTTTTTTCTTTTTTAAGAAAACCTTTGATTACTGGATTAATGAATTTTTTGAGGATAAGGTAATTGCTCAGTTTATGAAAGCAGAAGATTATTATAAAGAAACAGAAAGGTCACTTTTATTAGAAGGAAAAAAAATCATTAAAGATTATGTTTCTAAAACTGAAAGACCAAGAAGTAGACATTTGAGAGAAAGATACAGATATTTTTCTGATCTTGATTCTATAGAAATTTACACTTTTTCTGGAGATCTTTATAAAAAAACTTATTCTTCAGAAATTCCAGGCAAACTTGGAATACCACCTTCAATTTTAGAAAAAATTAAAATAGAAAAAATACCACAGACTCAAATTTCAGTGGTTGGATCTAAAGCATTGGTTCGTGTTTTTATCCCATATAAAGATAAAAATAAAAGAGATTTTATTCTTGCCACAGGTAAAATACTTGATTTGCAGAAACTTATGGAAGGTGTGAAATATCCAGAGAAAAGTTATTTGCGCTTATTCAGAAAAATTTTACTAATGGGTGGAATTTTAATTTTGCTTCTTATTATTTTTGTGGGAATCTGGGTAGGAAGTAAAATCGGAAGGAATCTTACTGAGCCTTTACAAAATTTAGTTTTAGCTACTCAAAAAATTTCTCAAAAAGATTATCAACTTGAAGATATACCCTTAACTTCATTTTCAGAAGATGAAATAGGAACTTTAATGCGATCATTTAAAGAAATGGTGCAAAAACTTAGAGAATATGAAGAAGAAATGAGAAAATACAATGAATATTTAATCTCAATTTTAAATCACCTCCCTGTAGGTATTTTATTACTTAATCAAGATCTTCAGATTCAATATCTTAATGAGAATTTAAAAAAATTTTTAGAAAATTATAAATTTAAAAATATAGATGAACTTCTAAACTATCTAAATATTTTTGAATTTATACATAGTGTAAATTTAGATACTCCTTTTTATAAAGTATTTGAATTTAATAAAGAAGGAAAAGAAATATTTTTAGGAATAACAGTTTTAAAACTCAATTTATTTAGAGAGGAAAATTTTATGCTCATCTTAGAAAATTTAGAAGAAAAGGAAAATCTTAAAAGACTTTCTATCTGGAAAGAAGTGGCTTTAAGAATAGCTCATGAGATAAAAAATCCTTTAACTCCTATTAAACTTTCTGTAGAAAGACTAAGAAAGAAATTAGAAAAAAGCGTTGAAGGAGAAACAAAAGAGGTTCTTCTTAAAACAACTGATGTTATAGAAAAATATATAGAAGAATTAAGAAAATTAGCTACAGATTTTTATTATTTTTCAAAGAAACCGAGTCTTAATTTAGAAAAAGATAGTTTATTAGAAAATTTAATAGAAGTTGTAAGCCTTTATGAAGTTGCTTATCCTGAGATAAAGTTTAGTATTCAGGCTGAAGATGATGGAGAATGTATGTTTGACAAATTTCAATTTAAAAGGGTATGGATTAATCTAATAGACAATTCTATAAAGGCTATGCAGAAAAAAGGAGAAATAAAAATTTTTTTAAATAGAGAAAATAAACATATTGTAGTAAAAATAATGGATACTGGAGAGGGGATTCCTGATGAGATAAAGGAAAAACTTGCTAAAGGAGATTTGATAAAACTTAAGGAAATCGGGACAGGATTGCTTATGGCTTATTCTATTGTTGAGCTTCATAAAGGAACTTTTCAAGTAGAAAAAAATGAACCTACCGGAACTTCTTTTACTATAAAAATTCCTTGTAATTCTTAATTTTTAATAAAGATTTAAGAGTTTTTTAATTTTTTGAATCTCTTCAGAAGAAATAGCTTTTACTTCTCCAGGAGAAAGATCTTCTAAAAAGATAGGACCTATGCTAAGTCTTTTTATATAGGAAATTTTATAACCTAACTTCCCGAACATTCTTTTTAAAAGATGATATCTTCCTTCATAGACTATTATTTTTAAAAAATTTCCTTCTTTATTAAGTGGAATTATTTTACATGGAAGGGTTTTCCCATCAGAAAGTTCTACACCTTTTTCTATAAGTTCTTTATCTTTTTCTTTAATAGGAGGTATTATTTTAATTTCATAAGTCTTAGGAAGTTTCCATTTAGGATGAAGAATCCTATGAGCCAAAGTGCCATCATTAGTAAGAATTAAAAGCCCCTCTGAGTCTTTATCAAGTCTTCCAACTGGAAAAATTTTTTTGAATCCTGGAAGATCTTCAGGAATAAATCTCATAATAGTAGGCTGTAAATCTTTAGTAGAAGTTATATAACCTTTTGGTTTATAAAATTTGTAATAAAAATATGTATTTTTAAAATTTAAAATTTTTCCATTTACTTCTATTTTGTCTTTTTCAGGGTTTATCTTAAAAGAGGGATCTTTGATTAAATTTGAATTAACTTTAATTTTGCCACTTTTTATTAATTGAGAAACTTTTTTACGAGAACCAAAACCTAAAATACTTAAAAATTTATCTAAACGCATTTTTTTGAATTTATTTACATTCTGCCCAATTTTTCCCAAAAGAAAAATTAACTTTAATAGGCACATTAAGTTTATATTCTAAATCTAAATATTCAAAAGGATTTTCCATTATTTGAGAAGTAATTTCCTTAATAGTTTTGATCTCATCTTCAGGAACCTCAAGTATTAATTCATCATGCACCTGTAAAATTATAGAGGATTTAAGACCAAGTTTTTTAAATTCTTTATATAAAGCTACCATGGCACATTTTATAAGATCTGCAGCTGATCCCTGAATAGGAGTATTTATTGCTATTCTCTGTCCTAAATCTCTTATATTTCTATTAGAGCTAAATAGTTCAGGTATATAACGTTTTCTTCCAACTAAGGTTTTTACATAACCATGTTCTTTAGCAAATTCTATAGTTTTTTTAATATAATCTTTTATTTTAGGATACCGATTAAAATAACGAGTTATAATGGTTTCAGCTTCTTTAGTGCTTATTTTTAGTTCTTTACTTAATCCATAGACACTCATTCCATAAGCTATTCCAAAATTAATAGCTTTACTCATTCTTCTCATTTCAGGGGTTACTTTTTCAGGAGATACACCAAAAATCTCGCAGGCAGTAAAAGTGTGAATATCTTCTCCTTTTTTAAAAGCTTTAATAAGATTCTCATCGCCAGAAAAATGTGCTAAAATCCTTAATTCAATTTGGGAATAATCTAAACTACAAAGCCAGTATCCATCTTCAGCAATAAAAGCCCTTCTTATAGCAAGTCCTTCTTCTCCCTTTATGGGTATATTTTGTAAATTGGGATTTTGGGAACTGAGTCTTCCTGTAGCTGTGCCTGTTTGATTAAATTCTGTATGAAGTCTGTGGGTTTTAGTTGAAACATATTTCAAAAAAGATTCCAAATAAGTGCTTTTTATTTTATATAAGGTTCTATACTGTAAAAGATACTGCACAAATGGATGAAGAGGAGCAAGTTCTTCCAAAACTTCTGCATCAGTTGAAGGTAAAGAACTTTTGGGTGTTTTTTTTATAGATGGTAATTTAAGTTTTTTAAAAAGAATAACACCGACTTCTTGACTTGACCTGGGATTAAATCTGTATCCTGCTATTTCAAATAATTTTTCTTCTAATTCTTTAAGTTTTTTTTGATATTCTTGATTAAGTATTCTTACATACTCTAAATCTATCTTAAAACCCTTTTTTTCCATTTCAAAAAGAACTTCACTAAGAGGTGTTTCTACTTTTTTAAGCCAATTCATTAAGCCTTCTTCTTTAATTCGATTAATCAATTCTTTTCCTACTAAATAAAGACCGCAGGTTTTTAAAGCAGATTCTTCATTTTTAGAAATCTTTAAAGAATTTAAACTAATATCTAAATATTCTTGCAAAAGAAAATCTAAATCGTATTTTTTTAAAGAAGGATTTAAAAGATAGCTTGCTAATTTAGTATCAAATATTTTATTGAGAGTTAAATTGAAATTTTTGAGAAAAGCCTTGTAATCATGAATGATAAATTCTGCTTCAGAAAATTCCTGAATTAAGTTTTTTAAATGAGAAATAGGTAATTTATAGGCTTCTTTTTCAGAAAAAGCTACAACAATTTCAGAAGGAGTAGTTAAAGAAAAAAGTGAGCCTTGAAGTTGTAAAGGTAAAATGCTTAAATATTCTGTTTTTGAAAATTTAGAAAAATCTAATTCTTTATTTTCAATTAAAATAGGTTTGAATTCAGAAGGAGTATACTTTATTTCAGATAGAAGTTTTCTAAATTCCAGTTCCTTAAAGAGTTTTCTTAAAGTAGAATAATCAGGTTCTTTTCTTTTATAATAAGAAAGATCATAAGATGGAAGAGGAGCATTAAAGTTTAAAGTTAAAAGTGTTACATTATTTAGAACCAGTTCCTTATATTTTACGAGATTTTCTTTTAGCTTAGAATGAGACAATTTATGCATATTTTGATAAAGATTTTCAAGATTTTTAAATCTTGTTAAAAGATTTTTGGCTGTTTTTTCTCCTATTCCAGGAACCCCGGGAATATTGTCACTTACATCTCCAGTTAAAGCTCTAAATTCAGGAAAGATTTGTGGAGGGAATTGATATTTTTTTAGAAATGTATCAAGATCTAAAAATTTTCCTCTAACTGGATCATAAATAGTTATTTTTTCATCAATCAAAGAATAAAGATCTCTATCTCCTGCAACAATAATAGCTGGAATATCTAATTTTTTCACTATATTTTTTATAAAAGAAGCAATAAGGTCATCTCCTTCATATCCAGGAGAAGAAAGCACAGGTATACCAAGAGCAGAAATAATGTTTTTTATGTAAGGAATTTGTATTTTTAATTCATCTGGCATTTTAGGACGAGTAGCTTTATAATCTTCATAAAGTTTATGTCTGAAAGTAGGTTCTTTTTCATCCATAAACCAAATAATATATTCTGGATTCCATTCTTTAAGAATTTTAAAAATCATTTGAGTTACACCAAAAACTGCTTTAGTAGGGAATCCTTTAGTAGTGGCTAAGTAACCTGGAATAGCAAAATAAGCTCTATAAATAAAAGAAGAACCATCTATTAAAACTACCCAATTTTTATCAAATTTATTAAAAAGTGGTTCAGACATAGTAAACACATTTTTAAACATTTTAAAAGAAAATCAAGAAGAATAAAGATTATCTTATAAAATTACCAATTTTTTCTTGACAAATTTAGAAAAAAAGTTTAGACTTAAGCAAAAATTCAAAAAGGAGGGTTTCTCTTTTGGCAGGAATAATAGTTAAAGAAGGGGAATCTTTCGAACAGGCATTGAAGAGATTTAAAAGATTAGTTGAAAAAACAAAAATCCTTTCAGAAGTAAAAAAAAGAGAGTTTTACGAAAAACCAGGAGTAAAAAGAAGAAAAAAGATTCAAGCAGCTCGTAAAAAGTTACTTAAAAAACTTAAAAAGTTTCAACAAAAAGCAAAACGCTAATCTTTTAAATTATTTGTAGTGTTTAAATCTTTAAATAAGTTAGATTGGAAAAGAATATTAAATTATCTTACTAATTTTCTTTATTCAGATTTTTCTAAAAAAATATCCCAAAATTTAGTTCCTATTTTTTCTTTTGAAGAAGCACTCTTGGCTCAGGAAAAAACTAAATTTATTTGTAATTTGTTAGAAAAAGGAGAAAAATTAGAACTTATTTCTTTAAAATCTTTAAAAAATCTATTTGAAAAAGCCTCAAAAAGAGGATTTTTCTTACCAATAGAATTAGTAGAAATAAAAAAATGGTTTATAACTTTAAAAAAACTAACTCCATACTTAAAAAATTCTCCATTTATCTCATTACTAACTTTGTATAGCGAAATAAAAGAAGTAGAAATTTATCTTGACAAAATATTAGATTATGAAAAAGCAGAAATAAAAGATAAAGCTTCTTACAATTTATTTATAATAAGAAAAAGATTAAAAGAGGCTCAAGAAATTTTATTTTCAAAACTTGAGAAAATAAAAGAACATTTTTATAAAAAAGGATATCTTCAAGAAAATCTTTTTACTCAAAGAGAAGGAAGGTATGTATTACCAGTTAAAACAGAATATAAAAATAAAGTAAAAGGTATTTTACATGAAGTATCACAAAGTGGAGCCACAGTATTTATAGAACCAGTAAGTATAATATCTTTAAGTAATGAAATAGAAGACCTTCGGTATAAAGAACAAAGAGAAATTGTTAAGATCTTAAAAGAGGTTTCACAAGAGATTTTTAGTTTTTCTTCTTTATTTTTCAAATTAGAAAAAATTTATGTAGATTTTGAAATCACTTTTGCAAAAGCAAGTTTAGGAAGACTTTATAGAGGAAAATTTCCAATTATAAAAAAAGAAGGTTTAATAAAAATTCGTTCAGGTATTCATCCACTTTTGATTTTAAAAAAACAAGAGAAACCATCTCAAAAAGTGATTTATAATGATTTTATAATTGAAAATGGGCTTCTTATTTCTGGTCCCAATTTAGGAGGTAAAACAGTTTCTTTAAAAACCATAGGTATTCTCACTCTAATGGGACAAAGTGGATTTCCTATCCCTGTTGAAGAGGCTGAAATTCCTGTATTCTCTAAAATTTTTGTAGATTTAGGAGATGACCAAGATATAATAGAAGGAGAATCTTCCTTTTCTTCGCATTTAAAAAGCTTAAAGGAAATTTTAGATACAGCTGATGAAAATACTTTAGTATTGCTTGATGAACCTGGTAAAGGCACCAATCCAGAAGAAGGGGTTGCCCTGGTTGCTGCTGTAATTAATGAGCTACTTAAAAGAAAAACTAAAATAGTTATAACTACTCATTCTCAATTTCTTAAAACTCTTGCTTTAAAGATAAAAGGTTTAAAGTTAGCTACTATGGAATATAACTTAGAAACAAAAGAGCCAACTTACAGATTGATATACAATGTATGGGGAGAGTCTTTAGCATTTGATCTTGCTAAAAAGATAGGATTGCCAGAGGAAATTCTTAAAGAGGCTATCAACTATTTAAAAAACAAAGAATACTGGGAATGGTATAGAATAATAGAAGAGGAAAGAAAAAAACTAAAAAATCTGGAAAAAGAATTAACTTTGAAATTAGAAAATCTTAAATATAGAGAAAAAGCTTTAGAAGAGGAAAAGGAAAGGTTAAAAAATATTTATCATAAAAAAATGGAAGAATTGCTTTCTTTCTGGAATGAAGAATTTAAAAAGATAATAGAAGATATTAAACAAAAGAAAATAGGTTATAAAAGAGCAGTTCATTCTTTTGATAATTTAGCAAGCAAAGTTTTTAAAAATTTGATAAAGAAAGAGGAAGAAATAAAAGAGGGAGATAAAGTATTTGTTTTGCCTTTAAAAAAAGAAGGTGAGGTATTGAAAGTAAAAGATAAAATGTTAGAAATAAAACTTGGGGGTTTTAAAATAGAGGTTCCTAAAGAAAATGTAACTAAAGATTATTTAGGAATTGAGTATTCACCAACTCGATATTTTAAACTTAAACAGGAGCTAAATGTAGAAAATTCACTTAATTTTTGTGAAAAAATTAGAAAAAAAGAGATTTTAAAACTTTTAGGATTAACTGTAGAAGAAGCTTTAGATAAAATTGAAAAGACTTTGAATAAAGCTTTTTTAGAAGGTATTCAAAAGATTTATTTAGTTCATGGACATGGCACCGGAAAATTAAGAGAAAGTATTAGAAAATATTTAAAAGATCATCCTTTAGTTAAAAATTTTGAATTTGCAGATCCTTTAGAAGGTGGCACAGGAGTTACAATAGTATATTTAGAAGAAAAAAATTAAAAATTTATATATAACCCTTGAACTTTTTTAAAACCGTGTTAGAAAATATAGAAGTTTCTCATATTAATTCGACTGAGTATTCTATGGAGCAGATTTTTAGAAATCTTCTATCTCATATATTTTTTCTTTTAGCTTTGGATAAAGCTTAAATTATTTAAAAATTTTTTAATTTAATTTTTAAAAATATGCCTTTGGAAGATCTTTTCGAGGAAGTAAAGAATTCTTATGACATTGTAGAAGTTATTTCTGGTTATGTTAGACTTAAAAGGGTAGGTAGAAATTTTGTAGGATTTTGTCCTTTTCATTCTGAAAAAAAACCTTCTTTTGTAGTAAGTCCTGAAAAACAGATTTTTAAATGTTTTGGATGCGGAATTGCTGGAGATGTAGTTACATTTTATACAAAAATTAAGGGACTTACTTTTAAGGAAGCACTTTTAGAACTTGCTGAAAAGGCAGGTATATCGGTAGATAAGAGGTTCTTTATTGAGAAGAGAAAAGAAAAAATTTTAGTAGAATTAAGTTATAAAGTTGCCAAATTTTATCATCATCTTTTATATTTCCATGATTCCTCTCAAAAAGCTTTAAAATATCTTGAAGAAAGAGGAATAAGTGAAGAAACTATTAAAACTTTTTTATTAGGTTTTGCTCCTCATGATGGTAGAGTGCTTGCAGGTTATCTTAGAAGTTTTTCTGAAGATTTAGCTAAGGGTGAAGAACTGGGTTTAATAAAAAAGACTGCTGATGGTTCTTATATAGATCTATTCCGAGGAAGAATAGTTTTTCCTATTTTAAATCTTAAAGGAGAATGTGTGGGATTTGGAGCAAGGGCTTTGGAGAAGGATGCAGATCCTAAATATTTAAACACCCCAGAATCAAAAATTTATAAAAAAAGTGAAATACTTTATGGACTTTATCAGGCAAAAGAATTTATTAAAAAAGAAAATCAGGGTATTTTAGTAGAGGGATATTTTGATTTTCTTAGTTTATGGGAAAAAGGTATAAGAAATACTGTTGCTACTTGTGGCACTGCATTAACTGAAAAACATATAAAGCTTTTGAAAGTCTTTTCAGAAAACTGGATCATCTTTTATGATGGAGATTTAGCAGGTAAAAAGGCTACTTTGAGATCTATTTCTTTATTTTTAAAAGAAGGGATTTTACCAAAATGTGTTTTACTTCCAAATGAAGATGATCCAGACTCTTGGGCAAGAAAACAAAATTTAGAAGGAGAAGCTCTGAAGAAAAAAATGGAAGAGCTTAGTGTAGATGCTCTTTCATTTGTTCTTAATTTCTATAAAGAAGAATATAGTTTAAATCCATCTAAAACTTTTAAAGAGATAATGGAAATTTTTAAAACTACTGAAGATCCGATTTTGAGGAATAAAATAGTAAGAGAATTAAGTTTTCATTTAGGAATACCTGAGACTGATATTTTAAAATACTTTTTCAAAAATACCTATAAACAAGAAATATCTGAAGAAAGAGTAATTGAAGAAAAAGCAGAAATAGATAAAAAAGATGAATTGGGATTGAAAATAATTGCTCAGTTTTTAATTAATTATCCAGAATATTATATTGAGCTTGAATCTGCAGGTCTTTTAAATCTTCTTGAATTTTATCCTTCAACTTTTTATAGTAAGTTTTTAAAGTATTTAATAGAAGAGTTTAAAAAAGGTAATAAAGAAATTAAATATATTCCTGATTTGGAGTTTCAAGAAATCTTAAGTGATCTTCTCTTAAATCCACCTTTTGAAAATAAAGAAGAAGTTCTTTGTCAAATAAAAGAATATATAAAAAGGGAACTTGCTAAAAGAGAAATAAAAAAAGTAGCAGAAAATTTAAAACTTCTTCAAATAAAAGGCTCAAAAGAGGAAATAGAAAAATACTTATGGATTTTAAAAAATTCTTTAACAAACAAAATTAAAGGAGGGGCTTATGAGCCTCCAAAATAATAAAAAATTTTGTTTGTTTGAAGAGGAAGTAATGCTTGAAGAATTATCTGAAGAAGAAAAAGAAGAGTGGCTTGATAAAGAGGATGAAGAGAGAATAATAAGTCCAAAAAAGAAAAAAGCAGAGGATCCTATAAAAATCTACTTTAAAGAAGTGTTTTCTCATAAACTCCTGACTCGAGAGGATGAAATAAGAATTGGGGAAGCTATTGAAAAAAATGAAAAAGAGATTTTAAAAGAAGTTTTAAATTATTATCCTCAAATAATCAAATTTTATCATCTATTAATTAAATCAGAAAAAAATAAAAAATTGGCTCTTCTTTTTAAAGACTATGAGGAATTTTTAAAAAATAGAGAAAAGGCTCAAAATTGGGTAGAAGATTTAAAAGAAACTATAAATAAATTGGTTGAAAATTTCAGAAAAAAAAGAAAACAAAAATTAATAAAAAAGATTATAAATTTAGTTTATGAAACAAGACCTACTAAGCTTTTGCTGGATGAACTTTCCTGTGAAATACTTGAAAGTTATAAAAAAATTAGAGAATTTCATAGATTTAAAGAAAAACTTCAGACTGAATTTTTGTTAAATAAAAAGTCTTTAGAAAAAATTTTTTCTTTTGATGGACAACATGATAAGCTTGAAAAATATCTTCAAAAACTGATTTCAAATAAATTTGATATAGAGAAGATTATGAAAAATATTGATGAATATAATAATTTTTTAAAGCAGACAAATAATTATTTTGGAGAACCTTTAGAAAAGATTTATGAAAGTGGAGAAAAAATTTGTAAAGCCTTTGAGGAGATTAAGAAAAATAAAGAAGAATTAGTAAAAGCTAATCTCAGATTGATAATATCTCTTGCTCGAAAATATTCTCCTAAAGGTGTATTTTTGGGGGATCTTATTCAAGAAGGAAATATTGGTTTATTAAAAGCTATAGAAAAATTTGACTATAGAAAAGGTTTTAAATTTAGCACCTATGCTACTTGGTGGATAAGGCAGAGTATAACAAGATACTTAGCTGAGAACACAAGAACTATAAGAGTTCCTGTGCATATTATCGAAATTATTTATAAAATAAGTAAAATCATTTCTACTAAATTTTATCAAGAATATGGAAGAGACCCTACCCTTGATGAATTATCTAAAGAAACAGGTCTTCCTATTGAGAAACTAAATTATATTTTTAAAGTAATAAAACAACCTATTTCTCTTGAAACAACAATTGGAGAAGATGAAGATGCTACTTTAAGAGATTTTATTGAAGATCAAAATACTGTCAAACCTGATGAAGTAACTTTTAATGTAGCTCTTTCAGAAAAAGTTAGAGAACTTTTGAAAACTCTTTCTCCCAGAGAAGAAAAAATTATTAGATTAAGATTTGGGATAGGAGAAAGAGAAGCTTGCACTTTAGAGGAGGTAGGTAATAAATTTGGTGTTACTAAAGAAAGAATTAGACAGATTGAAAGTATGGCTTTAAGGAAACTCAAACATCCTAATAGAATTAAATTATTGAAAAACTTTTTAATTTATGGTTCTCAGTAAAATTTCTGATCCAATTGAAAAAGAACTTTTAAATATTATTCAAAGTGATTTTCCTTTAGATAAACGTCCTTTTTTGAAAATAGGAGAAAGATTAAATATAAAAGAAGATAAAGTAATTGAAATTTTAAAAAAGTTCCAAAAAAAGAAGATAGTAAGACAGATATCAGCTATATTTAATCCTCGTTTTTTTGGTCATAAATCAGCTCTTTTTGCTTTTAAAGTTCCTTTGGAAAGACTTGATAAAGTAATACCAATTATTAATAAACATCCAGGAGTAAGTCATAATTATTTGAGAAATCATAGTTATAATATCTGGTTTATCTTAGTTACTTTGCCAGAGATGGATCTTTTGGAAGAAGCAAATAAATTGGCTCATCTTTGTAAAGTAAATGACTACTTATTTTTACCTGCTTTGAAAATATTTAAAATCTCTACTATTTTTGATAATAATACTAATTTTGATTTTGATAAGGAAGAAATTATAGAAACAGATTTAGAAGATATTAATAAGAAAATTTCTGAAAAAGACAAAAATTTAGTAAAAATATTGCAAGAGCCTATCCCATTAATCAAAACTCCATTTCAAGAAATAGCAGAATCCTTAGGAATTAAAGAAGAAGATCTCTTTTTTTGGATTAAAAATATGAAAGAAAAGGGAGCTTTAAGAAGGTTTGGAGCGCTTTTAAAACATTATAAATTAGGATTTAAAACTAATATAATGGTAGCTTGGGAAGTAGAAAAAGATCGAATAGAATTTATTATTGAAGAACTCTCAAAAAATCTTTTTATAACTCATTGTTACGAAAGAAAAACTTATCCCAATTGGAAATATAATCTTTATACTATGTGTCATTTTAAAAAAAAGAAAGAAAAAGAAAAAATACCTTTGCTTGCTGAAAAATATGGGATAAAAAATGTTCTTATGTTAGAAACAATAAAAGAGCTAAAGAAAGTTAGATTAAAATTATTTTATGATTTAAAGTAAAATTTATTAAAAAAAAGAAATTACATATTTATATCCTATAAAAAGGGTTGCGGAAGTAATTATGATTCTTATTAATCTTTGAGGCATATATTTTTGAATTCGTGCTCCTAAGGAAAGTCCTAAAGCACCTCCAATACCAAAAAATAATCCTAATAACCAATCTGGCTGATGTCCGCCTAAGGTAAAAATTATAACTCCTACTGCTGAGGTTATGCATGTTCCAGCTAATGTTGCTCCTGCAAAAACATAAGGAGGTATTCTAAAAAAGGCAAGTAATATAGGAGATATTAAAGCTCCTCCACCAATTCCATAAATTCCTCCAATTACTCCTATAAAAAAAGCAAGAAGTGTAATGAAAAAAGAATTTAATTCAAAAGTTTGTTTAGAATAAATAAATTTTAAAGTTTTCCAGTTAAAAGTTAATAGTTGCAGAGGATTTGAAGAAAATTTAGTTTCTTTTTTTACTGCAAAAAATTCATAGATTAATCGAATAGCTATACTAAGAAGAACAAGACCTACTAATAATTTAAATCTTCTTAATTCTTTAAAAAAAGAAATTCTTAGAAAATAACCTGTAATTATTCCTGGAAGAGTTCCTAAAATAATTATTAAGGTAAGATGCAAAAAAAATCTTTTTTCTTTCCAGTATCTATAAACTCCAAATGGAATAGAAAAAACATTATAAAGATGATTAGTAGCACTTACAGAAGGGGTAGTAAATCCTAAAATACTTACTTGGAAAGGAAGAAGTAAAAAAGCTCCACTTACTCCTCCAGAGGCACCAAGGAAAGAGATCAAAAAGGCAACCAAAGGTGGTATAAAAATGGAAGTGGTTACTCCAGAAACAGGAAAAGTAATGATAAAAGAAGACTCTAACACATTTTAATACCTTAGTTTATTATATCTATACCAACAATCTTTATACCAGGTTTCATTTCTTGGTCCAAGATCTAAAGCTTTTTTATAATTTTTTATAGCCAATACTAAGTTTCCTTTTTTTTCATAAACTCTACCTGTGTAATAATAAGAAATGCCATTAAAAGGAATTAGAGATTTTCCTTTTTCAAAAAATCTTAAGGCAGTATTTAAATTTTTTAGTTTAAAATAAATTATTCCAGCTAATATATTAGAAGTAAAAAAATTAGGATCATACTTAAGAGCAGATGTTATATAATTTTTAGCAATTTTTAAATTATTTTCTTTAAGATTTATTTTTGCTAAATAGATTAAAGCTATAGTATTTTTAGGATAAAGTTTTAAAGCTTTTTTGAAATAATTTTTTGCTTTAATTATATATCCGTTTTTATAAGCTTTTTTACCTTTTTCTACATAGTCATAAGAATTTTTTGTTGTAAGAATCAATTTTTTAATTTTGTGAAATCTTTGAGTATCTTTTATAAGAATACCTGTTGGTTTAAAAGTGGCAATATATTTTTTTGTCTCCCTTATTCTTGATTCTGGTAAAGGATGTGTAGAAAGCCATTCAGGAGGTCTTATTTTTTCTAATTTTTTAAATTTTTCGAAAACTTCTATCATTCCTTGAGGAGAATAACCAGCTTTAAAGGTATAAAGAAATCCATATTTATCTGCTTCTCTTTCTTGATCTCTGCTAAATTTGAGTGTTAAAAGAGAAGCAGAAATTTGACCAAGCTGAAGTAATATTTCACCAGTAAGATCTTGCGGAACAAGTAGACTTCCTATTTGCAAAATAATACTCAAAGCTAACTGTTTTTCTAAAAATTTTATATGATGTCTTGCATTAATATGTCCTAATTCATGAGCCAAAATTCCTACTAATTGGCTTTCATTATCAAGTTGTAGAAAAAGTCCTCTGGTGATTATAACAGGTCCACCTGGTAATGCAAAAGCATTTATAATATTTGAATTTACTACATAAAATTTATAAGGAACTTTTCTTTCAGTTACTTTTGCAATTTTTAATCCTAAATGATTTATATATTTTTGGACTTTTTTTTCAGGATAAAGTCCTTCAAATTTATCAATAAAAGAAGGAATGTAAAGTTTTCCAAGTTTAACCTCTTTTTCTTCTGATATAAAAGTGAAAAAAGCATTATTAGATTTACAAAAGATGCAAATACTTATAAAAAAAATAAAAAATAAAAAGATTGAAAGTTTAAGATTTTTCATAAGTGATATATAATATTAAAATTAAAATTAAAATTGACAAGAAAAAATTTTATAGGAGGTGAGAGACTATGATGAGATTATATTTAGTTCAACATGGAATTCCTAAACCAGAGTCTGAAGATCCACAAAAACCTCTTTCTGATGTTGGTAAAAATGAAGTAGAAAAGGTGGCTCAGGTTCTTAAAAAATTAGAAATTAAAGTTTCAAAGATTTTTCATTCTGGGAAACTCAGAGCTAAACAAACAGCAGAGATTATAGGAAATTATTTGAATCCTTCAGAAGGTATAGTTGAAGCAGAAGGATTAAAACCCCTTGATTCACCAGATATATGGGCTAATCAATTAAATAATTTAAGTGATCCTATAATGTTAGTTGGACATTTACCACATCTTCAAAAACTTTGTTCTTTATTAGTGATTCAAAATGCAGAGAAACCTATTATTAAATTTAGACAAGGTGGGGTAGTAGCATTAGAGAGGGATGAGAAAGAGAATTGGATTATTTCTTGGGTTCTTTATCCTGATTTTTTATAAATAATTAATTTTATAAATGCTTGACAAAAGAAAAAATTAGATTAATTTAATTGAATACAAATGGGCGGATAGCTCAGGGGGAGAGCATCGGCCTTACAAGCCGGGGGTCAGAGGTTCAAATCCTCTTCCGCCCATTTGTAAATTTTAAAATTTGAATTATATTTTTGTCTAAAAGAGGGGCTGTAGCTCAGCCCGGTTAGAGCGCCTGCCTGTCACGCAGGAGGTCGCGGGTTCAAGTCCCGTCAGCCCCGCCATTTTTATATGCCTGGTTTAACCTTTTCTCTTAAAAAATTTTTTCTATTCCTGTTTTATCCTTCAACTTTAATTTTTATTTTTCTCCTTTTAGTTTCAGTTTATGTAGTTTTAGAAAAAAGAAGAGGAAGAAGAAGGTTTTTATTATTTCTGGCTATTTCTCTTTACTATTTATCTTCTACTCCCTTTTTCCCTTATTTACTTCTTAAACACCTTGAAAAAAATTATTCTCCTCCTTCAAAAGAAGAAATAAAAAAAATAAAAAAAATAGTTGTTCTTACTGGAAGAATCTATGGAAGTAAAACTCTTAGTTTAGAAGAAAGATTTAGTAGAGAGACTTTGGTAAGATTTTTAAAAGCTTTAGAGTTAAAAAAAGAATATCCAGATAAAGAAATAATACTTTTAGGTGGTTCTTATGAAGATAAAGAAAATAAAGGAGCTACTTATCTTAAGAAATTAGCTGAAAAATTTGGTTTCAAAGTAAAAGCTCTTGATACCCCACTTGATACAATTACAAGTGCAAAAGTTCTAAAGGATTATCTTTCCAGAACTGATAATTCAAATACTCCTTTTTTACTTTTAACATCTGCTTATCATCTTCCAAGAGCTATTTATCTTTTTAAAAAAGAAGGCTTAAATCCTATTCCATATCCCACTAATTATCATCATAAATTATGTAAACCATCTTTTAGTATTTGGGAGTTTTTTCCTCATAATTTGTATTTAAATTTAACTAATAGAGCAGCTCATGAATATCTTGCTTTTGGTTTTTATAAAATAAAATATTTTATTTGGAGGAAATAATAAAATGAAGAAAATTACTTTAAAAAAGAAAATTTTTGAGATTTCAGAAATTTCAAGAAAAGTTCAAAAAGAATTTATTGAATTAGAAGGAGAAAAAATTATAAAAGTAGTTCTTCTTGCTAAAAAAGTTATTTCAAAAAAAGGAAAAATTCTTATTTTTGGAAATGGAGGCAGTGCAGCAGATGCTCAGCATTTAGCAGCAGAATTAGTAAATCGTTTTAAAAAAGAAAGAGCACCAATGCCTGCTATAGCCTTAACTACTGATACTTCTATTTTGACTGCTATAGCAAATGATTATGATTTTTCTGAAGTGTTTTCTAAACAAATATTAGCTCTTGGTAAAAAAGGAGATATAGCTCTTGGAATTAGTACGAGTGGAAAATCTTCTAATGTAATAGAAGCACTTAAAGTAGCTAAAAAACTGGGTTTATATACTGTAGGACTTAGCGGAGGAGATGGGGGATTGATGAGAGATTTTTGTGATTATTTAATTTTGGTTCCAAGTCGTGAAACTCCACGTATTCAAGAAGGACATTTACTGTTTTTGCATATCTTTTCAGAACTTTTAGAAGAGCTTATTTTTCAAGATTAAAAATGCTTCTTGCTATAGAAACTTCTTGTGATGAAACAGGAGTAGCTTTATTTTCTGAAGAAGGCACATTAATAAAACATCTTCTTTATTCTCAAGTAGCACTTCATTCCCCTTTTGGAGGAATAGTTCCTGAGATTGCATCTCGCAAACAATTAGAGGTTTTAACACCCCTAATAAAAAAACTCTTAGAAGAAACTAAATTTTCTATTAAAGAAATTAAAAGTATTTGTGTGACTTTTGGTCCAGGTTTAATAGGCTCACTTTTAGTAGGAGTTTCTTTAGCTAAGGCTTTAAGTTTTGCTTTAAAAATTCCTCTTATTGCAGTAGACCATTTACAAGCTCATCTTTTTTCTATATTTTTAGAAAAAAAAGTAGAATTTCCTTATATAGGACTTCTTGTTTCTGGAGGACACACAGCTTTGTTTTTAGTAAATTCTTGGGAAGAATATAAACTTTTAGGACATACAAGAGATGATGCTGCAGGAGAAGCTTTTGATAAAGTTGCTAAACTTCTTAATCTTTCTTATCCAGGAGGGCCTGTGATAAGTAAGCTTGCAGAGAAAGGAAATAGAAAAGCTATTTCGTTTCCGAGACCTCTTTTAGAGGACAAGTCTTTTGATTTTAGTTTTTCTGGACTTAAAACAGCTGTTTTAAACTATTTAAAATTAAATCCACAATTTAATACTGAAGATGTATGCGCAAGCTTTGAAGATGCAATCTGTGATGTATTAATTAAAAAAACTTTAAGAGCAAGTGAGATATTAAATATTTCACGAATTGTTGTTACTGGAGGGGTGGCTTCAAATAAAAGATTAAGAGAGCTTTTTTATGAAAAAGCTCAAGAAAAAGGCTTTGAAGTTTATTTTCCTTCTCCTGAATTTTGCACTGACAATGCTGCTATGGTTGGATTGGTAGGATATTATAAATGGAAAAATAAACTTTGGGATTCCTTAGAAAAAGAACCTTATGCCAGAGCAGTTTTTGAAAAATTTAAATTTTAATCTTTAATTGCCTCTTTTATACCTAATTCTTTTATTTTTTTCTGAAGATAAGCTCTTTCTAAACCAATTTCTCTTGCAGTTTTAGAAATATTTCCTTTACATTCTAAAAGTCTTCTTTTTAAAAACTCTTTTTCAAAGAGGAGTTTGGCAATTTTATAATTTTTTTCTTTAAACCAAGGATCAATATTTTCTAAGGATTTTCCTTTTTTCTCAATAATATTTTTAAAATCAGAAGGCAAATCTTCATATTTAATTTCAACAGAAGGAGACATTATTACAAGCCTTTCTATAAAATTTTTAAGCTCTCTTATATTTCCTGGCCAGTCGTATTCCATCAAAGCTTCTAAAGCATCTTTTTTCAAAACTTTCCTTTCAGTGCCTATTTTATAACTAAATTCTTCTAAAAATTCTTCTACTAAAATTGGTATATCTTCTTTTCTTTCTCTCAAAGGTG
>Ga0190309_1000036_pt1 | contig 47842 bp, 66 predicted proteins | sample 48700767_MG_FD_161656 | JGI IMG/M metagenome (GOLD analysis project Ga0190309, IMG submission 161656) | Hydrothermal vent sediment bacterial communities from Southern Trench, Guaymas Basin, Mexico - 4870-07-6-7_MG | ecosystem: Environmental > Aquatic > Marine > Hydrothermal vents > Sediment ... | reverse complement strand
TTATTCAGCCTCTTCCAGAGGGTGTAGGCATTTGCCCTCCCCAAACTATCCAGTAGTACTATGAGGTCTATTACCTCGTCCTTCAGGAGTAGGCTATTCCTCCTCATTCATCTTCCTCCCGACAAACCGTACTATTTCTTCAAGTCTCCCTCTCACCCAAAGGAGTAATGTTTTTAAAGCTTTATGTCTATTGGTAGTAGTTGCCGAGGGCGACTCTGGCAGAGGATGAGCCTTTCGGTTCGGGTGACCTCCCCGAGCTGAGTAAATGATGCCGGATCTATGCGGGAGCCGAAAGGTGAGGCAAATCCCGTAAGAGAATGAAGATGCAGAGGTCATCAGTTAGATCACCTGTATTTCTCTCCCCATTTTTCTTCTTCCCAAGGATATCTAAATCCATACTGTATAAATACATCCATGTGATCATCTGATGAGAGTATAGTCCTCAGAGCGTGGACACAGTACTCAGATGCCTCCTGAGGATCTTGATCAGGTCTGTCGATGTGTTTGATCTCACCACTAACTCCCATAGCAGACTTAATCCTTTCTAAGAGTTCCTCAAAATCCTCAACACTCTTCAGGCGGTCAAGAATTATATTGATCGATTGGACGAGACGGACATCGGTTGATGCGTATTCCTTCCACTGTTGCCAAGCACTATACAACCTCCTCCCTCCCTCTAGTAATTTTTCACGAATTATCTTCTCACGTTCTCTAACGGCTTCCTTAGGAAGGTTAGTGGCTGTAGTGAGGTACTCGTAGTACCTGAGAAACACATCAACCCACCACTCAAATGGTAGGGACGGAATAACACACTCCTCTATAACTCTCCTCCTACGCTCAAACTTCCTCCGAAGCTCCTCAGCTTCGGCAATAGCCTCTTCTCTTCTCTCTACCATAACAACTCTTTCCTCTCTCAGTAATCTCCTGATGCGAGCCTCCTCCACTCTTCCTCCGGTTACGGCTGAGAGTAGGCTTATAGCATACTCCCTACCCGTAGACATGAAGATATCGATCAACTTTCTCCGAATATTCCAATCTATGGGTGTATATATAACGCCAAAGATTATACGGTAGTTATCTCCCCTCTCACCTATATCCTTTAGGACTAGGGGTTTTCCCCTGACCTTCTCCTTCTTCCATCTGGGGATCAGATAGGTATGTACAAATTTCCTAGTAGTCTCTATGAGGATTGGATCATTAGGATCGTAGTATGTTGGTAGGGTTAGGTAGGGGATAGGAGTAAGACCCGTAATTATCTCTGGTCTTACAGTCACCATAGAGGGTGGAGCTCCAAATGCAAAAGCCTGCATCTCCGAAAGAAGATCTCTACACTCCTCTATCACTTTTCCAAGTAGAAAGGGGTAGACTATTACAGTATACCTACCACCATCCCTGATCAGCCACCTATAACGGCTCATATCCTCATATCCTACTGGAAGGATAGTAATCTCCTCCATGTACATAGCGAAAGCCTTGGAAATACACTCGACTCCCTCCCTCACAACCTCTCTCATCTCTCTTCTCTCTTCGGGTCTCCTCCTCATCCTACCTCCACTAATAGTACGACTGCAACTTATTTAACTTATTACCTGTACTATAACTGATGCACTGCTACTACGAGCTACTGGCTAGGTGCCCCCTAAAGTGTAAGCACTGCCACCTACCGCCAGAGGTCAAGGAGAAGGGGGTAGTCAAGAGTATAGAGCAGGCTAGGAGGGAATTCGTGATACTGAACGAACTCTTCGGAGTTGACAGTATAACCATAAGCGGGGGAGAGCCTACCATTCATCCGCAACTGGATAAGGTTGTGGAGATCGCTAGGGATATTTTCAGAGAGGTTTATGTGATAACGAGGCTAGTACCGAAGAAGACTTGGCTTGATGAGGTTGATGGTGTCTACCTCAGTATAGACTATGTTTTCGAGAGGCATGATGAGATGCGGGGAGTGAAGGGGCTCTTCGATGCCAAGATGAAGGCACTTGCCCACGATAAGGTTCATGTCAGGTCAACAGTACTACCAGATAACTATGAGGACATCCTAACACTACTCGTACTCATGAGGGACTGGAGAGAATACCTACCCAACAGGAAGAAAGCACCACTCTGGACACTAATACCCTGCAAAGACCTGAGCGGGAAAAACGTACCAGACGGGACTACCATGAGGAAAATACTCAGGCTAGTAATGAAGTACGGACTACTGAAGGGGGGTAGGGTATTCATAGACTCACCCAGCATAAGGACATACCTAAGCCTCTACCTGATGAGCATAGGAGAGGACAAATTCGTAATCGACAACCTCAGGGAGAGAGGAGGTAGGTTCTGCGATGCAGTGACAAGTCTAATCAAAGTAGACTATAACGGCATAGTAACAGCATGTCCATTCTTCAACGAGAGGATAGTCGCACTGGAAATGGTTAGTGAAAGGGCTAGCGAACTCCTAGTGAAGTATCGGGATGAGTTCTTCAGTAGAGTACCAAAGGGTTGTGAAGGCTGTTCACTCCTACCAATCTGTGGCGGGTGTAGGGCTACCTACAACCTCGACTGTGTAGTACCTGAGGACTACAGGAAACTACCACTCGCCTTGGGCTCTCTGAGGGTTAGTGCTGATACTGGCATTAGCTCGGTCAGGTGGTCTGGTGGTGGTGTCGAGGGTAGGATTGGTATGGTTTCGAGGTATGTGGAGGGTAGGAGTGTTGGACTGGATATCGGTACTGCTACTGTTGAGGATATAAAGATGTATGTCGGGATGACTGGCTGTATGAGACCGTGCTAGGAATTCAAATTCCTTGGTCAAAAATTCTAACCAAATGCTTAAATAGTATTATAATTCTACATCTAGTGGTGAGGAAATAATGCCTGAGTGCTACATGGAGATAGTCGGGAACTTCGGAGTCTACCACCCAAAGACAAGATCACTTTACCTAATCGATACTGGGAAGGAGGCAAAAACTAAGACTTTCAAGAGATTTGCTAGTCCAGATGAGTTAACTAAAGAAGAGAGAGAAGCCTGTGCTATAAGAATAGAGAAGGATGTCGGTGCCCGTGCTATAATGATCAGAACACTGACTCCTATAGCTATACTCAACAGATTAGTACAGGTCTAAGGCTGAAGTAGTAGGGACGAACTCATAGGAGAAAATATTTATTTTTTTTCTTTCTTCATCTTCTTATCCTAACTCCCACCAGTACCTCATCTGTTGCTAGTGTCCTCAGGTCTGCCTTCCTGTACTTCTCGTAAGTCCTGTAGTGGGCATACTTCCTTATCAGATCCATAGCGTTTATGATACTCCCATACCAGCTTGTCGGGTCGTCCAGTCCTATGATCGTAACCCTGTACCTAGGGTCTTCCACCCACTCGACTATCGTGACTGGAATAGCTATCTCTCTCGGACTCCTGATACCTACAGCCTTCATGAACTCCTCCCTCTCCTTCTCATCAACTGGAGCCTCTGTGAGGAGTGCATCCTGTAGCTGTTTTGCATAGAGGGGGAACCTCTCCTCCCACTTCCCCATGAGCATTGGATTTGCATTGTACAGTTTCAGTCTGACATCTACGAGTTCACTCCTGACCTCTGGGACTAGTCTCATGAGCATCATGCATGCATCACAGGTGTAGTGGCTTATGAACTCAAGCCTACCATCCCTACGCCTGACCCTCTCAGGCTCTCTCCTTATGTATGGAGTATCCCCGATAATCGTAACCCTGAACTTCATCACGAGTACTACTCGTGAAAGTTTAAATTAGTTGTTCTAGAACAAAATACTAGATTTCAATTCTAATCCTAATCCTCTTAGCACACTCCTCTGGGGGTAATTCCTCAAGCATCCTCCACAGCTCAGTATCCCTGCTCAGCATGTACTTTTTGATATTCTTCCTATTAGACCAGAGGTCTAGCCCATACCTCTCTAGGGACTTGAGCACCCTGATACCAGTCTTGGTATCCCTGACGATTTCCTTGGTCTTGAAGGTTATCGTATTACCACGAGTTGTCTTTATCCTGACACCAAGCTCTTCGAGAACCCTCAAGAGCAGTCTATCACTCTTGTCCATGAGTGTCCCCAATCCATAATAAACCAAAAGTATTAAAAAATATTAACCTTTAATTTAATGGTATCCTCATGCCTGTACGGGGAAGGAAAAAGAGGGCAGAGGAGAAAAAGACTAAGAAGAAGGTTCTGGGTAAGGTACTGGAGCCGTCTCAGAGGAAGGCATGCTACATCTCGCTATTCGATCTCGGACTTGAGCTCATGACGGTTAGGGCACCCAAGCTGGGGAAGAGAAAGTATGTGATACCAGAGAATGTGGCGAAGGCTGTCGATAGGGTGAACAGCAGTTGCGGTACCACAGTACCAGTAGAGGATGTAATGGGAGTGATCAGGAGGTTTAGCGAGTTCGAGGAGAAGGTCAGTGGTCTAGACCTGAGGGGAGATGACCTGAGTAAGCTCATCTACAGGAGGAATGTACTTAAGGACTTCGCTAGGAAGAGCATACCCAAGATAGCCGAAGCCAGTGTGTACAGCCCCTCCCTCGCACCAGCACCCTACCTGACAGAGATGAAGGCAGTATTCATGCTCGGAGCTGGAGTACCACTAGCCTATGGTGTCAGGTCAACCTACTCAGAGTTCACGAGGGAGATACTCGAAGAGCCAGAGACCGAGAGGTACCTCAGTAGGATGGACAGGCAGATAGTACTGGCTAGGAGGAGGGGACTACTCAACATGGAGACCATGAGGGGGATCAGGCTGAAGGACTGGCTCAGGAATGTAGAACTGGCACTGGCAACAGCATCCGACATGCTAGACCAGACACAGGCAACCCTCCACAGGGCAAGACTAGAGGGAAGGCTACCGAGACCAGTCAGGAGGAGGAAGATATCTTGGAGGAAGATGCTTGAAGAGGACATCAAGAGGGGTGTAGTGAAGGGGGTGGGCGAGTAGCATGATCGGTAGGAGAGCGTTTACGACCATGATGCAACACTACTACGAGGAGCTTGTGGATAGGGGTCTGGTGGAGTACTCGCCAGAGGATGAGGAGAAGGTCAGGAGGCTCGTGGAGGACTATGTGGAGGAGGCGTTGAGGAGGAAGGGCTACCTAGATCCCGATGATATGAACTACTGTAGGGCTAGGATCAGAGAGCTGTTGGGAGTGAAGTTCGGGAGGAGGGGTAGACCCAGAATCAGACCAGTGAGACCCAGTCCCGCACCCGCTAGACCCATAAGACCGAGACCTATCGAGAGGGAGATGGAGAGGAAGATGAGGGAGTTGGCTAGGGAGTACGCTATAGAGGTAACACCACCCTACTACATGGTTCCAGAGTACATTCCCAGCACCAAACCAGTAGTAGCACACTTCAGGATACCAAAGAGAAAGAAGAAGGTACTTGAGGAGATACTTGAGGAAGTACCAGAAGAGTGTAAAGAGAGGCTGAGATGGGATGAGAAGAGGTACACCTACCTTCTGATAGAGTGCCCAAGAGGACAGATGGTAAAACCAATAGCCCTAGCCTATCGGGAGTACTTCATGTTATTCACAACAAAAAAGAGGAGATCCTAGTAGGTTTCCGTTCCTTCAACCCTTCTGACTAGGTCTCTGATCTTCCTCCTGAACTCTCTATCGTCCATTAGCGATGGGAGAGAGAGTGGTGGGCAACTGCCCTCTACCCTCTCGATTGACATCTCAAACCTATCACTCTCTCTATCCACAACCACATCGACAGTACAAGTATATCCCTCACTCCTAAGCTCGACAGGAACCCTCACCACATCCTCCTCGATATCGACCTCATCACTCCTGATCTCCACTATCATGGGCTTATACTTAATCCTAGTCATGGTATAGAGATGGAGTGAGGATTTAAATTAGTTATTCTCTTTAAAAGAGAGGAAGTGTGAAGCGGGTTAAGAGAAAAATATCGGGAGTACTGAAGAGGAGTAAGCCAGTACTCAAGCCCATACTACTAGCCCTGATACTGCTCAACTCAATCCTTCTGGCTGTCGTGGGGCTGTCCAAGGCGTGGATAGAGGAGTACGTGGAGTTCGAGCTGGAGTACGGCACGATCTACAGGTTCGCCAGTGATATGGAGTTCGACCTGATAGTGCATCACGGGGATAGGGTGGAGTTCTACAACATAACCATGTTCGGGTACAGTTTTTCAAAGGTAGTGGTATCCGCAAACACGAGCACCTGTACATGGTCAAAACTGAGCATAGGGGAGGCAGAAGCCCTAGCAGTATTCGATGTGAACGGTAGCGGGGACAGGTACATGTACTTCAATACAAACCCATCCATATTCGCACACCCACCAGAGTACGTAGAGCTTGAGTGGTACGGAAAGCTGAACAGGTACGACTCCCCAACCTACGAGGGAATACCACTGAACCACTACTGGTGGAACGGTAGCATGCTCTACATAAGGATGAACATGAGCGGTGGGCTGGTTACTGTGAAGTGGAGTGTGACCCAAGCACCCATAACACCAGAGGAGCCAGCGGGAGCAGAGGTACCCCCACCCTCCCCGCCTGAGAAGCCAGAGACCCTCCCAGAGAAGGCTGTCAAGACAGTGAGGGAGATGATCGAGGAGTTCCTCAGGGAAGTCCTAGGGAAGGTATCTCCAGACGTCCTAGTACTATGCCTACTCGCACTGGCAGTCGTACTAACCCTGATGAGGAGGTACACGGTAGCACTCGTGATACTCTGCATAGCACTCCTAGTGGTACTGGTATCCTACGGGTACATAGACATATGGTGGGTTCTGGACAGGATCTGGTGGTTCTTCACATACCTACAGGAGAACTACATACTACTCCTATTCGCACTCCTGATCCTGATCATAGCATACGTATTCCTCTACGTGAGCACGAGAGTAGCCTTAGCCCTACTGGTGATATTCCTAATCCTACTAGCACTATGGATATTCGGTTTCATCTAGAACTTTTATAAAATACAGTAGATGTTAATCTTGGTTGGAGAGTATGAACTCGAAGCGTAGGGAGTTTCTGGGTAAGATAGGTCTAATAGGTCTAATGGGAATACTACTCCCCAGACTGATCACGATAAGAGTTGACGAGTTCAGCAGAGTGAGCGATGTAATAGAGGTCGGGGACTACAGGATAGAGAGCAGTAGGGAGGGCTTGACCATAACAACACCATCGAATGCGAGGATAACGATAACCAGAGAAGGAGAACTCCTAATGGGGTGAGACCTTGAGGCTAGTAGACTGGATCAGGAAGCTCATGTGGAGAATACTCGGAGACCCACCAGACCCACCAGCACTCAGGATAGGTAAGACATATCTAGTATTCCCAGCACTCGAAACACCCCTATCCCTAGAGGCGGGAAGACTGTACTACAGGAGTATAGGCGGGAGAGCAGTACCCTACACGCAGGATGGCAGTCAGGAGTACGAGGTCGGGAGCATACTATCCCAGCAGAAGATAATCCCACAATCAGCAGGGGCAGATGCCCTAGTGATCAGGTCATACGATGACTCCATAGACAGATTGAAGATACTCGAAGACGGGAGCATAATCACGGGTGCGGAGACAGTAGGGAAACTCGACAGTGCTTCAGGAGTACTGGAGTTGGCGAAACTGAAGATGACAGGAGACCTAGACATGGGAGGGTATGTGGCGAAGAACCTAGGAGCACCAGTAGATCCAAACGATAGTGCTAGGAAGAGCGATGTGGATACAGTACAGTCGAACCTAGACACACACAGGACGAGTATACCTATCGACCATCCAGACGGATCAATAACAGATGAGAAGATAGCAGAGATGAGCAGGACTAAGCTGAAACCACCAGTCCTAGAGGGTCTCATAGCCGATAGACCGTCAGCAGGAGTAGCTGGTAGGATCTACATAGCCACAGACGAGAGGAAGGTCTACAGGGATACTGGAACCGCATGGGAAGAGATCACAGCAGTAGAGAGGCTAGCCGACCACGAGGCAAAGAAGACAGACGTTCACGGGGTAGCTAGCCCCGATGAGATAGCGGGTAAATCATACGTGGACGACAGTATATCAGCACACGAGGGAAAGGCTCTCGATGGAATTCACAAAGTCCTTACGGGTAATGAAGCCGACATGCCCCAAGCGGGTGAGGCAGGGAGGATATACATAGCCACAGACACACTCAAGATATTCAGGGATACTGGGACAGAGTGGAAAGAACTAACAGCAGTAGGAAGACTGAACACACACGAGGGTAAGAACACTGGAGTTCACGGTGCTGGAGCCAACTACCTAGCCTATGCCTCAGTAAGCGACTACATAGCCGATACCGAACTGAGCAACCACGAGGGAAAGAGTACTGGAGTACACGGTGTAGGCTCATCCTACATCTGCAAGACATCTAGATCAGACCAGCTTCCATCATGGGGAGACATACCAGACAAGCCCAGTCAGTTCCCACCAGAACCACACGCATCGAGCCATAAGCAGGGCGGGGCTGACGAGATAGTTGGTGTAGTTCTTCAAGGTTTGGATGCGGATAAGCCTACAGCAGGGGTTAAGGGAAGGTTCTGGCTCTCAACTGATACTAAAGCACTATACTTCGATGACGGGACAAACTGGATTCTTGTCGGGGTTCTTGGTGGATTAGACTTAACAGCACATGCTTCAAGACATGATATAGGTGGTGCAGATGAGATACCCGGTCTAGCATCTCATGCTTCAAGGCATAAAGCTGGTGGAGCAGACCAGTTGTTCGACCAGAACCTGAATACTACTGATGCTCCAAAATTTGCAGGACTGACCTTGGCGGGAGATTTACTTCCTGATAGTGATAAAGCATGTTCAATAGGTTCATCATCACGTAGGTTAGCAAATGTATTCTCGGTAAGAACCTACGTTGGGGATGGTAACAGAGGAATTGCATACAGTAAGTTTGCTGGTTTTGCTACCTGTAATATAAATGCCATATTTGATAGGGCTGTGTGGACAGAGTATTTTGGCAACTTTCTCTTATATGCTGATTTGAAGCCGGGTGCAGTTTTATCAACATCGGGTTCAATTAGCAATCCAGAAAACGTGTTCAGACCGGGGGATTCATATGCTACACTAGACACCTCTGGTGGATCATGTGTGATAGAGTTGACTGGAATAAGTATACCAGTAACATCAAGTGTATCGTCTAATAGAGCTTTTGTCCAATTTCATGGAGGAGGTGGTAGTGTTTACTTGAAAATTGAAGTGCAGGGTAAGAGTGGTACATGGTATACAGTCTTCGAGGACACAGTTGATATTGGTACTGGAAGACTAGTCATAAGCGATCCCCTAACAAGCAAGGGTGTCGTCTATCCAGATGAGTGGCCTGCTACTGGCATCAGAGTAACATTCAGCAACTCTACATCTAATCCATTCTGGGTCAGACAGGTGGGGGTTCTGGGTGGGAGAAATCCACTTGAAGCTATGCCCTACTTGCCACTATGTGGGGGCTCTCTCTATGGTAGTTTAAGACCAAGTAGCACTAATACCTATGATCTTGGTTCTTCGAGCTATAAGTGGAGGAATGTGTATCTTCATCATTTGAATTTTGCTAATCAAATAAGGGATGACTACATAAAGCTATGGGATTACTACTTAATAGGTATACGATCCTATACTTGGTTTGCCCAGTCCGATCAGAGGTTTCAGTTTAAGTCTAGAGAGGCTAATAATTCAGACTATCCAGAGATCTTCCAACTACTTAGGAGCGATGAATCAGTTGCATTTGGTGTAAGGTATGATGGAGCGATAACGACATTCGGAGGCTTCGGTACACACGTCTTACCGATATCGGATAATGCCTATGATCTGGGCTCTTCGAGCTATAGGTGGGCTAATGTGTATGGTGTGAACATCTATGCCTCTGCTAAGGTCAGGGTTGGTGATCTTGAGTTCGAGAACAAGTGGAAGTTCACCGAGCACCCCAAGTACGGGATAGTACTGGTCAGTCCAAAGGGCAAGAAGTACAGGCTCGTACTAGAGGAGATAGCGGAGTAGCTGTCCTACGGTGGGAGCATGATCAAGAGGTTGAAGATGAGGCTAGTGAACTGGTTATTAAAAGGTGTCGAGCTGGATGAGCTCATAGTAGACGAGCTGAAGCTCGGCACGAGGACAATCTCAATACTATCGGACTACATAGACCTAGCTGGATTGACATCAGACCCCCCACTAGCAGAGGGTAGGATGTGGTACAGGTCAGACCTTGGTAGGCTGAGGTACACCGATGGGTCAGTAGTAGTGACCCTCAACCCCGGTGCCACCAAGTCCATAATAACATGCGGTATAAGGCGGAGCAGTACGACCAACTCGAATTGGGTTCTGGGGTGGACTTGGGGTCGTGCTCCCTGCGAGTTCGGGAACATCGGGAGCTGTGTCTTCAGCTTCAAGGAGGAGGCTAAATCTTCAAAACATGGCACACGGCTCTACGATAATACAACAGATACGGTTCTAGCCATACACGAGTACGACCCGCAGAACCCCGATAGTGGCACAAACTGGTTTAGGATCAACTTCACTCCGCCAAGCGATCTGCACATGTACTCCTGTCACCTTCACTCAGATGGTAACCTCACATACGTATCGTGTATGGGAACCATAGAGAAGGCATCCAAGCTAGTGAACCTCTTCCTAGTCGATCTGGTGGAGGTAGAGGAGACAGTAGTCATGGTGCATGAGAGGGAGGTGAGAGAGGAGAGGGTTCGTGCCAAGTACCCAGTCCTACGCAAGTACGCTCCACTAACGTATGGCGTCCACGCATACAGTATAGATGAAATGCAGGCAATAGTACAGTTCCCATTTCATCTGCTCGATCACTACAGGAGGATTAAGGAAAGGCACGGCTTGAAGCTCGTAGCCGTAACCCACGATGACCTGAAGAAGTACCAGAAGAGGTGGGAGTATTGCTAGGACTTGGCATCAGGAAGAAGATCCTTGAGTGGCTACTGAAGGACGTGGTAGTTGAGGAGATCAGGGTGAGGAAGCTCAGGGTGGGCAGGGGCACTATCAACATCGGAAGTGATTACATCGATCTGGCACTGCTCACATCAGACCCAGCACTAGCGGAGGGCAGGCTCTGGTACAGGTCTGATGAGGATCTGATAAAGTACAGCGATGGGTCTACAGTCATAAAACCTACGAGTGTCATGCAGTGCATACCTATGGCAATCCGATATGACTACCTTACTGGTACTGGAACTACGGAACATAGGTATGGTGCTAGAGCCTATGTGGACTTGGGTGTCATGGGCTCAGCCTACTTCTGTGTGGCTGAGAAGACATCAGTGGACAATCAGGATAGGACAATTTCACTCGAAAACCTGACCGATGGAGTGGTCGTAGCCCAGTTCTCCAGCAATACTGGAACGGCGGGTCTATATGCACATAAAGTCCCGTTCACTCCACCATCGGGGTACAAGGAGTACCGTGTGACATTTACGAACAACACTAGTGCGAGGCTTGATGTACAGAGCCTAACCGTGCAGACGGGGACGGAGATAAAAGACCTCTACCTAGTGAGGATGGTGGAGATCGAGAGGCTTGGGTACAGACTGAAGATCCCAGAGGTATGCCTCAGGAGGAACATCACCTATGGAATTCATGCCCATGACTTCAAAGAGCTAGCAGTCGTACAGGTGGCTCCAGAGGATGTTAGAGCAGTTGAAGAGCTCAAGCATGAAATGGACATAGAGAGGTTCAGGGTTGAGGAGCTGAGGGAATTCCAGAGGAGGTGGAGGTGGAACACCTATGTTTAAGAAATTACTGGTAAACCTACTGTTCAGAGGGGTTAGAATTCACTCGCTAAGGGTCAAGAGGCTCAGAGTGGGGAATACCATCGAAATCACAGATGACTACATCGATATGCAACCCCTCACTTCAGACCCCCCACTAGCAGAGGGTAGGATGTGGTACAGGTCAGACCAGAACCTGATAAAGTACAGTGATGGGTCTACAGTAAAGGAACTGAGGGGTGTACCCGTAGTAATATCTCCCACAGCTGGTTGGGGGGGTGCTGGTAAGGGGAGTGTCTGGACGGTTTCGGGCTCGGACTGGGAAGCTCATGATATGAGTTGGCGTGATGTAGAGGTAGATATGGGGATAGGATCTGCTGTACTTGCATTTTACGAGAAGCTGGACGTAGACAATCAATCACATGGGTTTGCACTAGAGAACCTGACGGATGCAGTTAGGGTTGTAGAGCACTCCAGTACTACAGAGTTAGCGGGAGAACACTGGCACACCATCAACTTTACACCACCAACTGGAATAAAACGATACAGGTTTATTCTTCATTCAGATGGGTCGAACTATTACACGGCTGGAAAGCACAGCATCATCTCATCCACTCCACTCAAAGACCTATACCTAGTCGAGCTATCAGAGATCACTCAGAAATACCTAGTAGACGGGAGGGAAGTAGAGCAGGATATACACATACCCGCACCAAGAGAGAGACTTTCACTCACTTACGGAATTCATGCCTACAACCTCAAGAAGGGAGTAGCTATCATTCAGATCATGGATAGGGTAGACCCAGCAAAACTCGATATAATCAGACCCGTATCCTACAGGGAGTTGAAGGAATTCCAGAGGAAATGGAAGTACTTATGACAACTTTTAAAAACATCATTTTGGATATAGGGTACGGGGTTAAAAAGTATGGCGATAGGCGGGTTGGGAGTCTGGGAGATAATCGGGATACTGGCAATCCTGATACTCCTGTTCGGTAGTAAGAGGATCGTAAAGCTCGCTAAGGATATTGCAGAAGCGTATAGGGCATTCAGGAAAGGGCTGAAGGAAACTGAGAGGGAGCTGGAGGAGGAAGAGAGTAGGGAGGAGTAGTGAGTGAAGAACGCAGTGTAATCCACGAGTTCCTAGATGAGTACGGGGACGAGATAGAGGTACTTTTCTCCCTCCTCAGGAGAATACTCATATGCCTGATCCTATCAACAGTAGCAGTATTCCTAGTATTCTCCCTGACCCCACTCGATGAGTGGTTTTTGTCTTTTATGGTCGGTGGGGTTGAAGTCGGGATTATCGCACTAGAGCCATACATACCCCTGACATCACTACTAGAACTATCCCTATGCCTAGCACTCCCAGTAGTACTCACCTACGCCATATACAGTATAGCGGAGTACCTGAAGCCAGCACTACTGGAAGAGGAGTACTCGGTATTCAAGAAGTACTTCCTATCCCTACTAATCCTATCACTCATCGGGTATGTTTATGGAATACTCGTAGTCGCACCACTAAACCTCAAGTTCCTGATCCTAGTCAGCAGGACACTACTAGCCGATACTGTAGAGTCAACCTACTCCCTATCCTCCATAGTAGACCTGTGGTTCTGGGCATCACTACTCACATCACTACTCTTCATGGTGCCGAGAGTACTGAAGATACTGAGGGATCTGGGGTTCGAGGTCGAGTTCGATAGGAGGGTAGTCTATGGACTACTGATAATAGGGATAAGCATACTAGATCCAGACCCATTCCTCTTCACAGAACTCCTAGTGGGAGTGCCAGTGATAATCGCCATAGAGCTATCGTTACGATAACCTTAAATTGTTTTTGACCTAGTAGTACTAGGTGAGACCATGCGAAAAAGGTATAATGTACTCTATCTAGCACCCCTAATCCTATCCCTCCTGTTCATAGTAGTCATAACCCTACAGCCAGTCAGAGTTCAGGGTGCAGTAGCATACGACTCCGTAATAGAGATTAACCATGCTAGAGATGCAAATGGAAAAGACCTAGCTGGAGGAGTAGTGAGGTTCACGAACCTCGATAACGGTACAGTGCATGGGGACTACACTCTAAACTCTACTGGAGGGTATAGACTAGAGGGAGTTGGGAATGCGACCAACTACCTCATAGAGATATTCTGGCAGGGTAGTAAGGTCAACCAGACCCAGATAACGACTAGTGCTACCGCAGGGACGGTAAACACAGTATCACCAATAGACTGTAAGGTATTCACTTTAACCCTGAACTTCAAGTACAAGACTGGTACACTTACAGCTACAAAAGTCCTTATAACAGCACCAAACGGTACAACCCTAACCCACGAGTCCGTGAGCAGTATATCGCAGGAGCAGGCTCAGAATGGGACTTGGACAATAGAAGTGTACTACAGGTGGTGGAAGGTAAATAGAACCTCATTCTCCCTCGATAGCAACCTCGAAATGGATGTAGTAGCAGTAAACCTGATAGTGAATGTGGGTGGAATGGATGTATTCGTGAAGACTGGGAGCCTAGTCAGTGCCAGCTACGTGGATACGAACAAAGAGCTGACGGTTACTGTGAGCGGTACTAAGGGATCTACTAGTGAAATCTACGTACACTGCCAGAGACCAGTAACAGTGAAGAAGCACTCAAGTGCAACACTACTCGTAGAAGTCCCTAGGGCTGAGGATGTAGTCGGGGATAGGTGGTGGTGGAATAGTACTGGCTCAGAGGTGTACTTAAAATTATTCATGTATTCTACAGAGGATAAGGTGATACTGAGCTGGAGGACAGTGCAGATCGTAAAACCACCAGTGCCCAAGGCACCACAGGTACCAGCACCCAGACCCATAACGATCTTGGACTGGATCAGAGAAGTAGTACAGGCGATCATAGACTTCTTCAGAAAACTCCTAGGAGGAGGATAGCTTGGCAGATCCAAGGGAGAATTTTAAAGAACTGTGCGGAAGGTATGGGGGAGATGTGGAGAGCGAGGTAAAGGGGAATGATACAGTCCTCACATGCATAAAGGATGAGGAAATGCTATTTCAGGGGCTAGTCCACAGGAACACCCTGATCATAAATACGGCACCCCATCCAATAAACTTCATAGACGGTACAACCCTAAAAGGCTCGACAACCCTAGCAGGGGAACTCAAGGCTAGGGCAGAGACTAGGAAGCTATTTGAGAGGAATGGTATATCCTTCATCACTACTGAGTTCAAGACTGATGAGAGGGGTAGGAGGCTTGTAGAGTGGGCTAGGAAGGCGGGGAATGTAATCCTAGTATCCTCGATAATATCAGTAAACGCCTATGGATACCCAGTAGTATCTCCAGTAATAACCCCAGAGACTGCTAGACTACCACCACCCCAGAGGAAGGCGTACAAGGATAGGTGGAATACTAGGGTTTCGGAAAAGGAACTTCTAAAGCTGAAGGAAGTCCCAAAGCTGAGGATTCCAGTAAAGAAGCCTCCAGAACTGAGACCAGTAAAACCGAAAACAATAATTCCAAAACTGAGACCAAAGTGAGATCATGATACTCAGGATACTGGGTAGGACACTAGCACTCTACACGACAGGAGTACTCGGATCTGCTACACTAATGGTCATAACGGGTGCAAGCCTAGAGAGGGCACTAGCAGTATCCATATTCATGGGACTACTATTCCTACCACTATTCGTATTCATGGCTTACCTAGCCGAGAAGTACCTTAAAAAGTAACATTTTTTATATAAGTACCACTTAACATTTCTGTGGTAGTATGCCCCCTCTACCGGTAGTTGTAGCCATAATCGTAACCCTACTCGCATCATCGCCAGTAATAGTGGATAGTGTTGATGCATCTTTAGGAGGGGCAGTAGTAAACCCAGATCATGGAGTACTCTACTCAATAGAGAGGTTGGGGGAGAGGATGAAAGAGGGGATTGTAAACCTCACATCTACAATCACGGGCTATCACCCAGAGGACTACTACTGTGAGTGTGCAGAGGAGAGGTTGGGAGAGCTAATGGCTGTTAGGAATAGGAGTAGGTGTGCTCACTTGGCTAGGGAGTACTGTGAGCTGATCAATAAGTCCATAGAACTGTGTAGAGCACGGAATAGAACAGAACTACTGGAGTTCATACAGAGTAGGCTAGAACATCACATCACAGTACTCGAAGAAGTACATGAGCTAGTCCCTGAAGAGGCAAAGGGTGCAATAGAGCTAGCAATGGAGAGGTCTTCAAAGTGTAAGGAGGTGGTCAGAGAGGCAATTGAGAGAATGAAAAGAGTTCCCCCCTGAGGTGTGTCTTTTATATCACACCCTAAGGGTCATCACTCCTATCTATCCTCCATGCCCGACTACGCCAGCTACTCATTCCATCGTAACTAGCCTCATCGAACATGGATTCATTTAGGCTCATCACCCTCATGATCTCATAGGGTTCAGCAATCCGTAATATTGTATATACGAAAAATATTTAAAGCTTTCTATAGTGTATTCTACTGGGGTATCGAATGGTTAAGAAGACTATCGAAATACCAGATGATCTTTGGGAGGAGTTTATGTTCAAAGCTGTAAAGAAGTTTGGCTACTATGGTGCTATTAAGAAGGCTGTTAAAGAGGCTGTAGAGTTATGGCTAGAAAGAGAGAAGAAGTTAAGCCAACAATAGTAGGTAGATTATATCTAGAGAGCCTAGTTGATAAGGCTAAGCTCTTACACTTAATGAGGAAGTTTAGAGATGCTATTGAGATGGCTCATTATCACATGAGACAGAGAAGAGATATAAATGAAATTCACAGGAGATTAACAAGATTCTTAGATAATGGTCACTATGCCCACTCCGCCTATCAGAGAGCAAAATTGTATAAAAATCAACCCTATTTGAAGTTAAGAAAGCCTCAACTATTCTCTGTGGGTAGGGCATGTGAGAAAGGTAATAGAAATATAAGGCTTTCATCCACAGAAAGAGTTAAGATCAAGATTCCACATGCAGATGGAAAACATGAATGGATAGAGGGTAGGACTAGGTTTGGAAGTAGATATCTTCCACTCATAGAGGAGTTAGTAAAACTGGAGAACATCTCTTATAGTGCAGGAATCTATATAGAGGATAGGGGATTTGTAATCTGTATTAGTGTTCCATTAGAACTATATGCTAAACATTTTTCAAAAAAGCCAAGAAACAAAATTGTGGGTCATATAGCCTCTTTCGACTTAAATCCTGATAGGATATGTATGGTTATAGTGAATCAGCAAGGGAAAATACTAGATATCAGAAATGAGTATTTTCCAGAAGTTACATCTCATGGGTTTCCCAGAGAAAAAGCTATGCATTTGAGAAGAGAGGCTATTAGTAAGCTTGTCACCTATGCATCAGAACATGGTGTAGAACATTACGTAGTTGAAAGATTATCTAAGCCGAGAGGTAAGGCTAAAAGTAAAAGTGGTAGGAGAAAACAGTCTAAATTTGCAGTAAGGGAGTACCTACAGCAAATGCAGGTTCTAGTTCCAAAGGTGGGAGGTAAGTTACATAAACTTAATCCAGCCTATGTTTCAATTGATGCTATACCTCTATCAAAAAAGCTAGGACTCGATATTCATACAACATCAGCCTATCTACTAGCAATAAGATACATAAGGAATAGAAGAACCAAAAGAAACAAAAACTAAGTAGCTGGTTCACTAGACATGCACCGATGGGAGGTATAGGCAGTCCATAGTACTCACGGGAACTGAGAATTAGAATTCCTATCAAAAACATTTAATACTATTTTAAACTCTATTCTGATGGTGTAGTATATGGTAGCACTAGGTGATCTCTGTACCACCATTCTCGGACTCCTGATAGGGTATACTGAGCTGGCGAAGAGGTCGCTATCGGCTTTGGTAGTCGCTAGGTACTGGATACCGATATCCCTCATAGTATCAGTACTATCCACGACAGTAGAGACAGGACTGAGCTACCTAGTAGAGGCATCGACAGTAGTACACGGAAACCTAGCGGGAGTCCTGATAACCAGAATGCTGATAACTATGGGATCGGGGCTACTCGGATACCTCTGTAGGAGGATAGTCGAGGTGATAGGATGAGCCTTGAAGAGGTAGTAGGGTATGTGGGGAGGAAGGTATTCTCCCTAATCCTGTTAGTGGCATTCGTACTCGGACTAGCACTACTAGTGATATTCCTAGTAGGAGTAATAGCATTCGGGCTATTCAAGTTCCTAGTGATCATACTGGTGAGCATGTTCGCCTTCTACGTACTCAGGTACATGGGTGTAAAGGAGGAGTACGCACTACTACTGACAGTACTGATACTGGTACTTGGACTATGGGTTGTAGGAGTAAGGCTGGTAATGCTACCCTAAGGTGAGCTAATGGAGTTCAGGGAGGCACTAGCATTCGCATGTGCATTAGTGATGGCACTGGCGACAGCAGGACTACTCTACGTGGCTAGGGGGATTGGAGGACTGGTAATGATTGTGAGCATGCTACTGGCATCATTATTCCTGTACTGGAGGAGGGGGATCACGGCTGTATGGGGTTTTACTGGCTCGATATCCATGATATTCTCCCAGCTAGTAGTCCACGAGGTAGGGCACTACGTCACGGCTAGACTGTATGGCTATGAGAGCAATATTGGCATGCTCGGGTGGAGTACAGTGATATACAGGATGGAGAACAACACAATGGAGCTGATAAACCCACTGACACTACCGACAGACCAGCTTATAGTGATAGCACTATCGGGGTCACTAATGGCGATAAACTTCCTGATAATAATGAGGGCAGTTGGAGGACTTGTGGTAGCACCACAGATAGCCACAGAGCTGATAAACCTAGTGCCAATACTCGTGTGGACTGGAGAGGAGCTAGTACCAGTAAGCGACATGGGGTACGTGTTCGCAAAACTAGGTCTAGTATACTACACGATAGTATGCGAACCAGAGACCTTCGACCTAGTAGTAAGCTTAATCTCAGTACTACTAGTACTCATTGGCACGCCAATAATCAAGAAGGTGCTCGATATAGTGTTTGAATAGTGTGGGCAAATGCCCACCCAGAGCAACTCGGAATTGAAATTCGTTAAGAAAAGATTATTAATAGAACTATCCTATTCCTATTAGGTGTAAAAGTATGAGGCAGTTGACGAGAGAGGACTGGATGAAAATACTACTGGTAGCGGTCATAGCGATACTGGTAATCGGCTACTTCTGGGATGCAATAGTATCACTACTATTCCCAAAGAAGCCTATGGTGACGTGGGTGATGATAGTTGAGGACAGAGAGGGAAATGTAGTGTACAAGCGAGAGCTCTCAACAGTCGGCTATCCCCTAGCTACAGTCAAGGTTCACGGTAAGGTTCTTACTCCGGGAACGAAGAAAAACGATCCTTATAAAGTGAGGTTTAGACCGAAAATCTACATCAGTTATACTACCAACTATCCTAAGGATACTGTAGTGAAGATCTACGTGACAAGGCATCCTTACAAGTTCAATAGTAAAGGAAGGTGGATAGACAGTACGGCGAGATCTCCTCCCTCTCCGTATAAGAGATCTCCCCCTACTGACAAGGGCACCTCCTTTGAACACTCCTTTGAGTGTCCAGAGGTCGATGCCGAAATCACTTACGATGATGTGATATGGAATCTTATGGAGGGAGAGAAGGACACGGTAACAATAAAAGTGACTGCGACAGCGGAGCTGTGGATCAGGGGGCAGAAAGTACAGACTAAGACTGCTAGTGCCACTCTCACTGTGACCTGTGAGGTTGTACCAGATCCTGTGCACGGTTCTATCACGCAGTTCTCTGTAGAGATCGTAGAACAGGTAGTAACAGCTTAATCATCTTACTAAGAGGGTAATGAGTGTGTCAAGGAAAAGTATAGGGGTAGTAGTTCCTCTTATGCTACTGTTTTTCTTCATGGGTTTTTATTATCCAGTACTTCCCTCTCCAGAGCCTATTGTCGAGTGGGGATATAACTTTAAAATGGTTGTCTATCCTGCGACTTACACATGGTCAGGAGAGATCAGAAAATTCAGGGGGTATATAGAGTACTTCCTACCAGAGAATATTACACATGTAAGCGAAGATCTAATACTAAAAGTACACTACAAGCACAACAATACTAATAGAACAATCCTAAAAAAACACCTAGAGTACAACAAGACTATGAGAGTAGATTTCGAGTACATAGGAGAAGCACATCCAGACTGTGAACTAGTAGTCGGAATGTATAATAACTCCTATTATTGTGGAGGAATTGAGAGAAATGGAACGATAGGATGGGTAATGATACTTGAGGGTAGGGACTGTGAATTTAGCATAAAGCCCTACAAATGCATTTTATATGATAGGCTTATTAATGCAATCCCACTAAGCCTAGTAGGTTTATTAGTAGGACTCCTAATTACTGCAATTATTGGAAAATGGTCTGAAGAGAAGCAAATCAGTAGTCGTATACCGTACAGGGGTGGTATGTGATGCCTGAGATAGGTCAAGCACCCTTAGTCCTCCTCATAGTGTTCAGTATAGTCCTATTGCTATGGGTGGCTACAGTATACCCTGAACTCATGAGTGCATCCTTTTACTACCTCGCCATGCTCATGGTATCGGTAATAGTATTTCTGCTCAGGAGTGCTGGGCTAGAAATACCACTCTACTTTACTGGACTTAGTGATGAGCCATATGAGGAGGTGGTAGTTGGAGTGTGTGCCGGGGCACTTATGAGTGCCCCAGTGCTCACTGGGTTGATAGTATTCCCACCTGTCGATGTGCCTATACATGCACTCTTCATTGTCCTAGTCGCTCCAATAGTCGAGGAAATATTCTTTAGGGGCTTCCTCCTAACCACTCTGGTTGAGTACTTGGGGCTACCAGTCGGAATATTCCTGCAGGCACTAGCATTCTCCCTATTCCACATGGCTTGGGTAGTCCGCATTGAATACCTAATCCCCCACTTCTTCTTTGGACTGGTACTCGGATACCTAGTATCACTTCGTGGTAGTCTGGACAGTGCGATCCTAGCACACCTACTCTACAACCTGATAGGGGTGATAATGTGAACAGGGAGTACGAGCACGCACTAGTATGGGTCTACTCGATATTCCTACTCGTGGGAATATACGTGGCAATAGTGATGTTCAAGACTTGGGCGGGATACGGCTTCTACACTACAAGACCTCCAGTCGAGGCAATAGATATTCTGGGAATGCACCTACCATCCAACCTCCTCCCAGTCCTCCTAGCATGTCACCTAGTCCTCATACCCATGACCCTATTCGACGTACTCGGATACAGGGACGACTACGATTGGGCACCAGTTCTTGAGGTGTGGACTGGAGTATTCGGCTTAGCACTCACGAGCATAGAGAACAGGTATGCAATCCCATACGGCACTCCCCTAGTCCTGTGTATATGCCTATTCGACTTCCTAACCCTAATCTCATCCAGAGTAATGCATTATGCTGGAATAGTTCCGGGGACTGGTAGAATCCTATGGCTACACGTACCGATACTGGTATTCTGGCTCGCAAACGGTCTAATGGAGCCCTCCCTCCTCCCAGTAGTACTCATGCTCGTAGTCCCACAGCTATACCTAGTCTACTTGGGAGACGACCCCTCATCCATAGCACTTACAATCCTAAGGATCGAGGACGTAGCCGTGTTCTCATGGCTCTACATGATGACTGGGCAGATTCCAGTAGCTATCGGCGTGGCACTTGCCCTACTACCGATAATAGCTGGCTTCTTTTCAAGCTGAGTTTTATTTTTTTAATCCTACACTATATCCTCTAGTACTTCTTTCAGTAGGAGTATGGTCAAAAGTAGACATATGCCTAAGGTTGTGTTCGGGTCAACTGGCAGTCTGGCGACCAGTAGTATTGCCGATGATATTATCAGGATGGATGATAGCTTCAGCAGGATCTTACCATAGTACATCTTCAATAGTCTTTTCGTAATCCTAGAGTGGACTAGCTTATACCCTATAACCTCCCTACCCGGATTACTAGAACTCTCAACCCTCATCCTTATGAAATATCCCTCCTCAGCCAGCTCATTAAGAGCAGTCCTAAGAGCCCTCACGGTCACTCCAACACAGTCCTTCAGATCCTCAACCCTCACAACTCCCCCCTTAGAGTGTACTATCGACAGTAGCAGAACTCTATTCTTCAGCTCCTCGCTGACTACCGTCCTAGGCATCATTTTAGGTACTCTTTAGCCCTTAAATCAGTTATGGAATTAAATTCTCTCAAGTAATGTTTATTACTCCTTGAGTGGTTAGTTATACCGATGCCACAGGAGAAATTTGCATGGGTAATAATAATACTGTTTGCCATAGTGGCACTGTTCATACTGGCTCCCAGCATAAGGGAGCTAGTGATGGAGAGGGCACCACCAGCACCCACACCGACGACAGTGACCCTACAGGGCTACATGAAGTTCTCAGTAGTGAACCCACTGGTAGTCAATGGGACATCACCAGCACTCGGAGGAGCGACCATAACAGTATACGATGAAAACCTAGCGTACATAGGAGGAGTGACCACAGACTCGAATGGTAGGGCAGTACTTGAGAGCGTACTATCCTCAGGACAGAGCATATGGGTGAGGGTGGCATACGATAGTGCATTCACCATAGTCAAGTTCACAGCACCCTACGGTACAATGGAAGGAGGAGTAGTGAAGTACCCACCCGGCTACGAGGCAGTAGGAACCACATCCTACTTCTCATTCAAGGTTGAACTAGTACCACTACCCACACTAGAAATATCCGTCCTAGACCCAGACTACAACAAGATCACAGAGTATAACGTGACTGCGAAGAACAACAAGAAGCCAGAGTTCACACTGATAATCAAGAACACAGCACTCGATACTGGAGTGAGATCCGTAGTCGGGATGAAGGGAGAGACCTACGGAACCTATGTGATGATAGAGGTCAAGGCTACCAGCGGTACAAACATGGTCTCCATACTAGCACCCTACACCCTCACCCGAACCATATCGCCAACAGACGTAATATACACATGGAGAATACCAGTTGGAGACGAGCCGAAACTAGACTACCACTACGATGCAGAAGGAAACCTAGTGACAGCACAGCACTCATCCACCCTATCCATAGATGCTACAGCCCTATCCGTTGGAAACACTGTTGACCTGATAATCAAGGTATACGCATACCTCAACCTAGACTACTACAAGGAGAACAATGCAGTAAACCCAGAGGCAGTACTACTCAAGCAGACCACGATAACCATAAAGGCTTAAGAATAGTATAAAAATAGTATTTTTTTTCTCACTTCAACCTAAGGAATTCCTATTCCCTACAGAAGAGTTTATTTACTCTTGGGGTTCAGCTTACATAGGCGTTGGTAAGCCTATGTAAGCCTTGGGTCTCATTATCTCAGGTCTCCTTTCATTGGAGACCATATCATTGACTTGACCCCCATCAGGGCAACCCCAACCCATAGCTCGTGGTGGATTAGTGGTCTTACCACCTCATCCCACCAGTCCTTACTATGGGGGAATCCCATCATCTTGAGGTATATATTTATACTAGCATTCTTCTGTCTGTCTAGGACAAGCCCACATTTTGGACACTTAAAGACCTGCCCCCTTAGGTCTTTAACTTTAAACCCGCATCTGGAGCAGGTTTTAGTAGTATCTTTCGGGTTTACCTTCTTAACAACTGCTCTGTGCTCAATCTCTCTAACTATATTTCCCCAGCTAACTCTAGATATCCTCTTCCTTAGTCTTTTACTCCTATTATTTCTTTTTCTAATCATATTTTTCTTATTCAATCTCTCAAATCCGTGCATGACATTTGGAAATGCCCTGACTAGTTGGACTGCTATTTTCCTCTCTATATCTCTACACTTAAATCTCTCTTTATGAGAGTACTTTTCAAGTAATTTCCTACCTCTTTTCAGTTTTCTAGAAGCTACCTCTTGAGCTTTACTTCTTTTCCTCTGATAGATTATTCTCGTAGTTATTAATGGTCTTAAGTCTACATGGATAAAGCCTATGTTAGGTGAGAAGCCTGTTAGCTCTAGCTCGTTACAATCCCAACCAATTACATCGTCAATTATAAATACCTCATTCCTTTTAAACGGTATTAATATTCTGTCATCTTTTAAAATCACCTCTCCAATTCTCCATCCATCAACTCTGCCTTGCTTAACAAACCATGCACTAGCATAGCTAATCTCAACATATTCATGGGGTCTTAATGTTATTCTTATGATTTGTCTCTCATAATCTATTTTCATTAACGTTATCTTACATCTGGCAAACCGTCTCTTAACTCTTGGCTTACACTTCCTAGCATTACCCTTAATGTATCTCTTTTTCCAAGACTTCATAATTGAATATGCAGTTCTTATTACAGCATCAACCCAATGTCTAGCATATGGATTATTTTCCATAAGCTTACTCCTAAGCTCTCTTTTGAAGCATAAAGTATTGGGGAGATGAGGGATCTTAACTTTAGGGTTCCCCTTTCTATAGCCTTTAAAGTCGTATTTCCAAGTAATATTATCCCAAATGATATCGATAGCCTGTTGTAGTGTGTTGATGTACCATGATATAAGTAGCGATATTTTCTTATCACTAAATGGAATGGAGTACATTCTAACGACTTCACGGACTATTACTCTACTCATCCTTCACTCCCATTTCTTTAAGTATCCTCTCGACTTCGCTCTTCGGATATCTAAGCTTTCCTGTGGGCAATCTTACAGCTCTGATTATCCCTTTCTTCTGCCAAACCCATAGGGTCTTAACTGATATTCCCAGTCTTCTAGCTACATCTTTTGGTCGTAATAGCTCTTCTTCCATCATATAGACTAGATAGATAAACAGTTATATAAGCTTATCTAACTTGAAACAGTTTTGCTAAGGCATTATGGTATGAAGTACCGATATTATTTCTAAGGCTTAGTTCAAGCTACTGTCCATATTGTAACGAAAAACTGATATTCAGAAAACACAAACACCACAGAATCGGGAAATGCGATAAATGCGGGTTCAGATGTGATAGAGATATGGTACCAGTCCACTACTTCATTAGTAAGTACACAAACAACTTGCTAATCACTTGGAATTAAAATTCTCTTAGGAAAAGGTTATTAATAGAATTACCTATTTTCACGGGGAGGAAAATATGGCAGGCGTAACCCTAGGGACACTAGTAGTAGCAGTAACATCGGGATATCACGGGCTGACCACCAGAACTTGGCTAACGGAATCGGCTTTCTGGAAGGTACTGATCCTAGCTGGAATAATAGCGAGTATAATAGCGGTTGGAATCGACTTGGTCGGGGCACCCATATACGAGTGGCTAGGACTGGGTACGCCAGTAGAGGGGGTCAAGCTGAGTGCCCTCGTGATCCAGTACTTCGTGGAGTACGTGCTCATAGGGATCGGTGCGAGAGTGATCAGGTACATCTCGGAGTACTTGGGCTTGTAGGAGTACAGCAGAGCCTCCAGTAGTACAGGAGGAGAACTGGATGAGGGGAGATAGGATTAGGCTACTCATAATCACAGTTCTGGCTATAGGGCTAATACTCTGGCTCCAGACCCTACACGAGTTCCAGCAGATAAGGATCATGCTGATAGGAGGTGTACCCTAAATGGAGAGGAGGAAGAAACTGATAATACTGGGAGCAGTCCTAGCGACAATACTCGCAGGTGGAGCGATAGCGTACTACTACTTCCTGCTCACAAGAGTGGCACCGAGCATAACAGTGGAAGTCGAGATAAATGGGATGAGGTTTGGGGGAGGGAGGTGGAGGCTACCACTAGCGATATTCGAGGTGGCTGGAGAACCACTAGACTACATCACAGTGAGGACTAAGATGAGGTGGAGTGTAAAGTACCTGTGGAAGGAGGAGTGGGAGAAGCCAGTACCAGTCAAGTTCATAGCGATAGCGTTCTGGAGGATACACGGGAGGTACAGGTGGTACGGGTTCGGGGGGATACCCGGAGAGGAGAAGTTCGAGTGGCACGACACCTACATACCATACGGGGTAGTGAGGACTGCAACAGACGAGCTACTCAGTTGGATGGGGATGAACTGGAAGGACAGGCTTAAGCCCTACGTAGGGCTCATAGCGACCAGAGGGGATCTTGGCTGGTGGTGGTCACCACTGTACTTGACGGTCAGACCCATAGCGGAGATGGAGTGCCTAGAGCACTTCGAGGACTACCTAGACAAGTGCATGATGAACGACCCAGATGGCACGGGGAAGATATTCAGGGAGAAGGCACCGAAGTACAACCTATGGGAGGGGTTCGTACAGTACGTGAAGGAGGCGGTAGGACTAGACCTCAAGCCAATACCCCTAAAGCACGGTGATGAGGCAAAGCTCTACGAGGTCACCAAGTACGGGTATGAGCTACAGGACGATCTAGGGTGGATAGTATTCGATGTCGGGTCTGACATGGTCAGCCACCTACACCTAGTAACGGACATGGAGGGTGATAGGATCATCATGGAGTACTGGCTGTTCATATGGTACCAGTGGCAGGACATTCATGGGAAGTGGAGCGATGTCTACTATGGGGCTAAGAAGATGTTCACACTCACCATAGACGTAGTCCCCGGAAACTGGATCACTGTGGGCTTGGAGATGAGCACGACAGGGATCGAGGAGGGCACTTGGGTAGTAGTACCGGAAGAGTACTTATCCTTCACTAGGATACTCAGGATAGGACTTGGTATCTAATGGCGATCAGGTATGGATGCACTAGCACTAGTGCTACTGATACTCACTGGTATAATCGCAGGTGGCTACTTCAACCTAGCATCCAAGATAGGTATTGAGAGGTTCGCAGTATTCACAAACCTATACCTATTCTACCTAGTGCTCACAGTATTCCTAATGATCCTACTGATGTACCTCAGAGACGATAGGACTTTTGGATTTCCATCACTAGAGGAATGGGTGTATACGTTCACTGGCACATGCCTAGCACCACTCCTATCCATAGCCATCCAGTACATAGCAGGGACGATGTGCTTCTGGCTAGTACCAGTACTCTCGGTAGAGGGCGAGCCAACCCTAAGCCTAACCGTGACCACAGTCCTGAACCTGATAGTGGGCACTGTGGAATCACTACTATTCCATGCACTCCTACCGCTGACACTAATAGAGATAGCTGGGAGGGGCTGGAGAGTGCCAGCAGTACTGATATCAAACCTCTGGTTCGCAAGCCTACACTTGGTGTACGGTGACTGGGTATCGTTTATATATGCACTCATAGTAGGTAGTTACATGGGGTATATGATGGTGTACATGGATGAGATGGGGAGACCTTGGTACTCGACAGTAGCAGTAGGACACGCACTACACAACCTCCTAGTAATATACTTGTTTACAGGGTGATGGGATGCTGAGGGGTCTACTCATAGGGGCACTCATAGTATTCCTCATCACCACTACTGGTCTATACGTGTACTCTAAGGTAGACCCTAGGGGTTTTTCAGAGCTCGTCTATCAGTTGAAGTTCCAGCTCCTCTCCATCTCAGGGCAACTGCCCCCAATATACCCTAAGAGTCTCACTGGATCGGAGTTGAAAAGTGGGAGTAGGCTTCATAAGACCGATGTACATGCATGGGAATATTTTGCATTCCCAAACGAGGAAGTCCGTATAACGCTAGCCAAGCCCAAGGATACCACTAAAGTCTACCTCCTCATAATGCAACACAGCTTCCGTAAGTGGGTCAGGAAGGAGATAGTAGAGCTATCAGTACCAGCAGGGAGCACCTTCACCTACACGCTCAGAGCACCATGTTCGGGAAGACTGCCCAAGCTGATAGCTTGGAGGGAAGGAGAACCACCAGATGGTGATGGAGTCCGCCTGTACTTCGCACTCGATAGGGAGGGTCTCGAAAAATTCCTCTCAAGAGCGACAGGATGGCACTACGATGCATACGTATGGGTCAGAACCACAGCATTCAAGTTCGCACTAGATGTGAGGGAAGTACCGAAGTACACTCTGAAGAACATCAAGGAGACTGGGAGCCCCGTCAGTGCTGGGTGGCACGGTAGTGGCGGGTACTACATAGCACTCAAGTGTCTAAACCCCTCACAGAGGTGGGAGGACATCGTAAAGGGTGCTGACGAGACTGCATGGAAGGAGAAGCACTTCAGACCCGTACTCACCAGTCTGGTCATCGAGGATGGTAAGGGGAATACTGGGAAGTACCCGAACCTCCGCTTCTTCGAGTTCGAGAACGCCCTCAGAGAGGGTGGGGCATACCTCTACCTAGTACCAGTCGGGGGTCAGGGGTTCAAGAGCGGTAGGTTCGTATTCAAGCTCCCGAAGGACTGGTACGACTTCAGGTACGTAACCCCGATAATAATGTACTTCCCAAAGACAACATACGAGCACAAGTACGGCAGGGAGGTAAGTGTCAAGGGAGTGGTCAGCAGGATAGAGAGCATAAGACCTAAGTTCTGGGAGGGAGACGTGTACTGCACCTACGGATCACCAACCGCATCAATATTAAGCTTCAAAGCAGACCTCAGCATATGTGTGGGGTACTTCAGACCCTACATAGCGTGGGAGGACTGGGAGGGGAACAGGGTAGAGGCTGGGTACCTAGCACCCGACAGGATAATCACGAGTGCTGGAAAGCACCTAGCAGTACAGCCACCCCCGATAAAGTGGGGGTCAGACGTGGTGATCAGAGCCGAGTGGAGTGAAACACACAAGTGGTGGAGGGTAGAGTTCCTCCCAAGCGGAACTAGGATAAGAGTGGACGATACTGGAGAGCTCCATGTGAGCAAGCCAGAGGAGTGGGGGCTGACGGAGAGAGACCTAGAAGACCTGTTCTCTGATGGAGAACTCTACAAGACCCTGTGGGTTGAGATAACTGAGAACAAGCCCTACAGGACACACTCGCCAGAAGGGGCATTCGACTGGAGGCATGTGAACATAGAGTTCGTGAAGAGCAAGGCTAGTAGGAGGGTGAAGGTGACATGCCATCCATCCCTAGTGAGGGGAGTGAACAAGGCTAAGGAAGAGGCTAGGGAGAGCCCACCACCACCAACACCCATCAAGAAGGTGATGATAGTCGAAGTGGACTGCCCACCAGCATACGTGGTAGGGGAGACACTAACAGTCCACATCAAGATCAGGAACATAGGCACTGACAGGCTCACCACAGTATTCCTGAAAGCCTACGTCAACGGAACACTCAAGACGGACATCAAATACCTACGCTTAGACCCCGGAGAGGAGTACTCGACATCATTCACCACAATGCTACCCTACACAAAGGGCACGGTAGAGATCGAAGTGCTCACGGGCTTCGGGGAGACGGTAACGGATAGAGTGGTCGAGCACATACCAGTAGTACCCAAGAAGTGTCCAGTACCCACAGCAGAGGAGAACCCGAAGGAGTTTGTGGAGAAGCTCTCGGAGGAGGTGAAGGAAGAAGAGGAGAAGGTGAAGAAGCTGGACGAGGAGATCAAGAAGGAGACAAATCCGATCAGGAGGAGGGAGCTTGAAGAGGAGAAGGAGAGGCTTGAAAAGGAGGTTGAAAGGAAGAGGAGGATAATAGATACCCTCAGAGAGGCAATTGAGAAGACACCACTAGATAGGATTATTGAGAGTACTAGGAGTACTGGTGAGAGGATAGCTAGGACGGTAACTGAGGTAATCAGTAGGATTGAGAGGGCTATAAGTAGTGCGATAGATTGGATTGCTAAAGTCCTCAGAGGAGAGTTCTAGGAATAACTTATTTAATTTTCTCATGATTTGATAGAACATATGAAAGTACTACTCGTTAATGCTACATTCGGAGGAGTGAGCGGTTCGGGAAGGCATGCCTACCTTCTCTGGAAGCATCTAAAACACCTAGTGGACTTTGACCTCCTGAGTCTCAGGACTGTGGGGTACGTAGACATTCCAAAGCTAAGGTCTCCATCATTTTACCTATTAGCCAAACTGAGGAGGAAGAGTGCTGACATCCTACACATACACAACCCCAAGTTCGCAGGTCTAATAGAGAGGGATACTCCAAGCATAGTGACAATTCATGGGGATCACAGGTTTGAGCTAACCCTTAAGTACGGTAGGATTGTTAGACCAATCATAGCCTACATAGATAGGTGTCTGGAGAGGGCAGATGTGATAACATGCGTATCCCCCTACTGGGCGAAAGAGAGGAACTGGTACTGGATACCCAACATGATAGACCTATCAGAAGTACAGAAGATAAGACCAGCAGGGGACAGCTACCTCCTATTCGTAGGTAGAGATGATCCAATAAAGGACTACCCATTCTTCCATAGGATAGCCCTAAACGTGTGGAGAGAGCTGGGTGTGAAGTCTCTATCTCTTGGTGTTGTTCGGAGGAATACGGAGTATCTCAAGCACGATAGGGTGAGCTGGAGGCGGGTAATTGCATACATGAAGTCGGCAGTAGCACTAGTCATAACCTCAAAGCAGGAGGGGATGCCGACAACCATGCTAGAAGCATGGGGTAGCAAATGCCCCATAATAGCTAGGGATATTCCTCCCCTCGAATGGTTCAGTAAAACCTATGGAACACCCCTACTGTTCAGGACAGTAGATGAGGCAGTAGACCTAGTAGAGAAGTGTATGAGAAAGACATTTAGAGAACAACAGGCTAAAATCGGGCTAGAGACAGTATCGCAATTCGATGCACCAAAAGTAGCCAACCAGTACTACAAACTCTACGAGAAGGTGGTATCGTGAAGCTATTCATCCTAGCCCTAGACGGACTCGACTACAACCTCGTTGAAAAGTGGAGGTTAAGGGGGATCATGCAGAGGAAATACGGAAAACTCAGAGTACCTGTTACCGAAGAGGGTTTCGCACTCTCCCCACAGGTATGGGCATCATTCCTAACAGGTAGAACTGAGGAGAAGAAGTTTGTCAAGCCAAAACTCCTAGTACTCGTAGAGACACTGAGAAAATACATACCACTATCCCTAGGAATTGGAAAGAAGATCAGTAAAATACTAGGTACACCCCCAATATATCCAGAACTCAATAGGGATACATTCCTCACAGAACTACCCGAAAACTCCTACTACGTCTTCAACTTCCCCTACATCAACTTTCAGGGACTAGAGATCCTCAGGGGCTTTATAAAGGGAGAGTATAGTCTAAAGGATACTAGGCATATACTGAGGAAACTCTATCAGTTGAGAATGAGGCAGGTACTAAACCTGACCAGAAGAGAAGAACAGCTAATCCTAGCATACATGGAGTTCCCAGACCTCACCCAGCACTTCTTCCCAAACCGAGCAATCCTACACCACTACCTCACCCTAGACACTTTCATCAAAAGACTATCCAAAAGACTAGTGGATAGAGTCCTGATACTAGTATCCGATCACGGCTTTGATCCAAAGACCAGAATGCACACAGACTATGGGTTCTACTCAGCTAACATGGATATCAAGCTCACGGATATAAGGGAATTCCACGACCTAATCCTAAATATTTTTAAATAACGTAGAGAGATCCAAGAAGGGGAGAGGAACATGAGACTATCATTCTTCAAGTACAACGACAAATATTTTATCTGCGATAGAGAGAAGAAAACATGCTATCAGGTAGTGTTCGAGGAAGGAAAACCGAAACTAATAGAGGATAAGAGTGCTTTTGCTAAGCTAAAGGCAACTGAGGAAGTCCTAGTCGAGGTAAAGCGGACTACAACCGAGCTGGAGAGGGAGATGGAGGAGAGGATGGAGAGGATTAGAAAGGAGATGGAAGAGCTTGAGAAGAAGATAGAATCGGCACTATCTAGTTTTGCTTGAGAAATCTATAGTTTTATAAGTATTTCCTCTTTCTTTTAGTAGTGTTGGTATGAGTGAGGAGAGGAAAAGAAGACATGTGAAGAGTGGAAAACCCGACCTCCCCACAGTACTATACCTCCTCACATGCTTTCTGATCTTGATCTCCCCACCCCCACTACAGTTGGTATCCCTACTCGCACAGGGACAGGGGAATATCGTCCAAGCACCAGAAGAGGTAGTGATCCAGTTCCTAGATACTGGAGGAACCCTGACATTTAAGTACGAGAAGTCCTATGATAGTGGTTGGGTAAGTGGGAGTGAAGTACAGTTCTACAACATAACACTAGGTGGGAGGGTATTCAAATCCCTACTGTTCTCCTCATCCTGTAATGTCACATGGGTTGGGCTTAAGTACTACGATGGGAGGGCAGAACTAACACTAGAAGTATATGGTTCTGGTGTTGGATACTTCTACCTCAATACATTCCCACCGATATTCACTATCGCACCCTACGAGATAGTTGCATCATGGCTTACCGAGAAGATCTACAGGGATAGTACAGCAAACCCACACGATATAGGGGTAAATAGGTTCTGGTGGAACGGTAGCATGCTCTACGTAAAGCTCAAGTTCACATCTGGAGGTACACTCGTAATCAAGTGGAGTGAATCACCACCAACAACTCCAGTAACTACTCCTACTACTACCACTCCCACGCCAACACCAAAGCCTAGACCGAGACCACTAACCCTAGTGGAACAGCTTATAGAAGAGGTTAGGGAGGGTATGGGTATGCTGAGGGAGAGACCAGAACTACTACTGACCACAGTCCTAGCACTCCTAACAGTCTACTGTCTTTTCACGGGTAGGTATAGGATAGTCCTAGTACTCATAGCAGTCATACTCCTACTACTATGGCACTATGGATACCTAAGATTACCACAAGCACCAGCACTACCAGCAATCCACACTAAAGAGGTCATACTGATAGCACTAGTACTGATAGGGTTAATTTTGGTTAGGAGGGGAAGCTATAGGAGTGCAATAGCAGTACTAGTATTAATACTGGCACTCTGGTTAATTATCTGATCTAAAACTTTTATAGTTTGAGCACTTCTAACTATGGGAGTGGTATATGGACAGAGAACGTAGACCATACAGGGCACTCAAACTCAATCAAAGACGCAGAGAACTACTGAAGGCATTAGGCTTGGCGGGACTAGGCTTCGGGCTAGGAATGCTGGCGGAGAGGGCAATTGCCCACCCACAAATCGAGAGGTACTACCTGCACAAGTACAGTGGAGTAGAACCATACTCCTATACGGTCTTCAGGGAGGGAGATATGTACTATGCTAAGAATGGAAAGACGGGAGAAGTATTCGAGGACGACGATGCGAGTGAAGTGATACAGAGTGCTCTTAACTCCATAGAGAGAGGTATAGTGTATGTAAAATGTGATGTTGAACTGTATAGTGGAATTCATATTGGGGACTGGAAGGGGTTGGTGTTTGAATGGGGAAGGCAGATATCGTTAAAATCCGACCTAGACACTCCCGTGATATACACTCATACATCCCAACCAGATTATGTCGCTAATCCCATTCTCTTGAAGAACGTGTGGATAGGGGGAGGAGGTCATACAGTCCCTGAGGCTATTCGCATTCATGCATGGAATAGTGTTATTGAGGATATAAACATCGTGAACATATCGGGGACAGGGCTTTTACTTCAGAATGCGAAGAACAATACAGTTGTGAACACTAAGTTGAGGAACATACGTATTGTAAGTGTTGATGGGATTGCTCTCGATACTGCCGTAGCTACCGATTTCCAAGTCGAACAGCTTGAACTAAATGGAACGACGGGGTGGAGGATAAATGCTGTACGGCTTGAGGGTAGTGACATCCACATCTATGGTGGAGACATCGGCATTCATTTACAGGGTGCAAAGTTCACAAAACTAACAAATGTACAGTTGAGCGGGATGAATACGGCAGGGATATACTCAGAAGCATACAATTCCGACCTCCAGATCAAGAACCTATGCATGTGGGATATAAAGGGCAAGTTAATACACCTAGCTGGTATCTCGACAAGATGGGCAGGGGGGCTGGAGATTGACGGATTGAAGATAGTCTATGAGGATGTCGATCCATCATCAAAGACTGTCCCTGAGATCCATCTTCAATACCCACACGATCCTGTCATCATAAAAGGTATTTGGAGTAGGGGAGGATGGGCACCTACATTCGTCACAGTCGAAAACCCACAGACAGGTTATGAGCTGAGGCTTGAAGGAGAGAGAGTATCAAATAAGGGGATTGCTACTTTTAGTGGTGATGGAAGTACAACAACATTCAATATTGAGCATGGACTGGTTTCCACACCATCAAAATACGGTGTAACTCCATTAACACCAGATGCTGATGCATCGAGGACAATTACAGTTGATGATACGTACATCACTATCACTTTCGATACTGCACCACCATCAGGAACTGATAATGTTAAATTCGGCTGGTGGGCAGAGGTGTAGAGGTGGTCGTGAATGGCTAGAGGGTATCCAGACTACCAACGTGGGATGGTAATCGAGAGTGCTAGATTAAATATCCCTATCTCGATAGCAGAGTCCCCAGCGACAGTCCCAATAGACATCTCAACCCAATCACTAGAGAATGTCAACATGAACATTAGGGCACAAGAACTACACTAGCGTTAGCAGTGCGAAAGTGGTAGAGTGGGGGTCGGGTGATGATTTATGGAGGAGGAGATTGAGGAAGTTGTTGAGGAGATTACGGATGTGGTAAAGAGGGATATCATAGAGGAGGGAGAGGAGCCAGATGTGGTCGATGAAGCACTAGAACCCCTGAAGAGGGATCTTAAGAAGCATTTTATGGAGTACTCCTAGAGTATGCAGTTATAGAAGTCGTCTAGTACTTCTCCTATTTTCTCTACGTCTAATGGTTTAACCTCTAAGCCAACTCTGGGTGGGTCGTTATCTACATGTAGTCTGCATATACAGGTGTTATCTTCGCAACAGTAATCTAGGTAGAGTTCACAGAACTTGAATAGTGGTGATACCAAGTTCAGTTCAAGAGACTTCTTCTCCTTATTGTACACGGCAGTTGAAGTACTATAGTACACTCCTATATCCTCTCCGTACTTCTCAACAGCAATCCTACGAATTCTCGGGTGTGTGAAGTTGATCCTACAATACCTTTTATCCTCCTTAAAGTATGTGATCTTAAATCCCCTACTCTCTATCTCCTCTACTATTTTCCTGCATGTCACTCCTTCTTCACCTTTCTCTCGTACAGTACTTTTAGTGTCAATGGTACTGCTAGTGTGGTTATTATGAAGAGTGCTGGGGAGTTGAAGATGGGTGATAGCTCTGGGAGGATGTGGGCAAGTGCCCCCCTCAAGTTTGGCAATCCCTTACCAGCAATGAACACTGCGAACAGTGATAGTACTAGGCTCCTGAACCAGCCCAGCCTACCCAGAGTAATCATCAGGAGTACTATAGTGAACAGCAGTCCAGCATAGCCAACCTCATCACCCATCCCAATCCTCCTATCGTAGTACACGACTAGGTTCAGATCATCTGGGTGGATCTTTGAAATATCCCCATGCATCAGCACATCCCACTTTTCCATGAGCACAGGAGAGTACAGCAGTAGCCATGCGATCAAGTAGACACCAAGCATCTTCAGTATATTAATACCGATGAGTATCAGTAGGAGAGCAAGCATCAGATAGCTGAACAGACCTCCCTCCATTCAAACACCATTTTAACAACAGAAATAAGCATATATATCTTATTTCTTTCCTACTTATGGTAGTGCGGATGCGTAAGAACACGTATACATTCGTCTTCATAATGACCCTTGTCACCCTACTCTTCTGTATCTGGCTAGTCTGGTGTGTAGCTAGAGAGGCAATAGAGGTGAAGATAGCAGAGACACTAGTACTCACGGGGATAGGAGGACTAGCAGTACACAGGGCATGGAGGTGTGTGAAGAGTGGATAAGGTATTCGCACTCACGGGAGTTGGACTATCAGTACTCCCGATAGTACTCTACATAGTATCTATGGACATAATAGCACCATCAGCATTCTACCAATTCCTAGTGATATACGGGCTAATGTACCTAGTAGCACTGGGCAGTACAGCAGTACTCAGGTTCTTCAGAGAATACCCCTACGAGTACGACAACACGTACAACCTAATAGTAGCACTGGCAACCTACTCAGCACTCATAATCGTAATGATAGTATTCAACGTCTACGTCAAACCAGCAACAGCAGAGATGGAGCTGATCAGCAAGACAGTGTACACATTCAGAATTCCCGGTTCACCCTACACCTACGTATTCCTACCAGACAGGATAGCGACCATAGTACTACACATATTCGTAGCGTACACAGAATCAGCACTATTCAACGTACTCTACCCCTACCTACTCTACAGGTACTCACCCCACCCAGCACTAGGAGTAGTACTGGGGTCAATAGTACCAGCACTGACATTCGGACTCCTACACTACAGGAGCTGGGGTGCGATGGGTCTACCGAACCCAGAGCTAGTACTCCTACCAGCAATAGTAGCGGGGTTCATAATGAACCTAGCCTACCTGATATCCCTACTCAGGGGGAAGAGCACGGCACTAGGAGTGGTAATAGCACACGCACTCTACAACATGACAGTAGTACTAGTCGTAGGAAGATAATCGGGGGTGAGGGGGAGTGGAGGTCAAGCCAAAACAGGTAATCGTGGGAGTACTGATGTTCATGCTAGCACTCATGTGCATGAACGCATTCTACAAGGCAATATACAAGCCCTTCGAGCAGGCAGTGTACAGGACTGTCCATGAGCTGACTGGGATAGAGGACGAGTGGCTCACAAACCTGATAATCCTCATACTCTTCACGGCAATCCTCATAGCACTAGGGGCATCAATACCATTCGCCTATAGAACAGCTCAGCGGTAGGCTTAAATATCTTAAAGTAGTCTAAATAGTGGGTGGTGGGTTAGAAAGGGTCGGCAGTAGACAGCTCACTAGAGGTCGTCCCCACAGGTATCCGCTACCAGAGTGCGTGTGTCAACCCACCACCCCTGTGTTTTTGTTAGGCAAAGGTTAATATTGTATTAGGGTTTAGGGATTTGGTGGTTTAAGTGGGAGGAAGGGAAAAGAGGGAAAGAATAGCAGAGGAGATCAAAAAGGTTGTTGATGAGGTTTACAAGAATGCTGAGACGGGGATAAAATGGGTAAGGAAGGGAGTTGAGAAGTGCAGTATGTGGGATCTCTCAGTAGGGCTTGGGGATGTTAGTGAGAGTTTTGGATATGTAATCGCACTAGAGAAGCTCTGCAATAAACTAGGGATAGAAATCCCTGAGGAAACCAAGAAAAAGATGAGAGAGATTAAGGGAATGCACTTCACTGCATACAGGCTCAGGGACAAGTTCCAAAGCGTTTGTACATGTACAATAAGAAAGCAGAGTTAAAATATTCACCACTCAGGAGGCATGAGTACATCGGCATCCGCTGGCTCACACTTCCATATCAGTTCATCAATATCTATCCTGAGGGCTGGGAAGCTGATACTTACGAACATACTTGAAGTGACTTCCTCAGTAGGTACTAGTAGGTCTGTACTCTCCGCAAGCTCATCTTTCTTCTCTTTAAGCTCCCTAGAGAACTTCTCGTAGAGCTTCTCTATAGCCTTAACATTCAATCTCTCCTTAGCATCATGGTACCTCTGCCAGAGATCCGTCTCCTCAGCCTCTTTTTCAGCCTCCTTGAACTTCTCATACTCCTCTTTTAACTCCTCCTTCAGGAACTTCTTGAACTCATCAGACCACTCGTAGATATAGTACTTCACGCCCATGTACCCATCGTCCAGTGGTACTATCTCCCACCCGAATATGTCTCCATACTTCTTCTCAAGCCACTCTCCAAACCTGACTATCACCTTTTTCACATCCTCTATAAGGCTCAGAGTATCCTCGAAGAACGAGTACTTTATATCCTCCCTCAACTCCTTAACCTCCTTCTCCACCAACCTCGGGCACAGCCTCTCGTGAAGCCTCACCAGTAGGTTGGCGAACTTCTCACTGGTCAACTCCCTACCAGCAGGCATAGGCTTACCAGTTACGGCAACAGCCCAAGTTTCAATAGGGGTCTCACCCCACCACCCACCCTCGTACTCGATCATGTTCAGTGCATCTAGGTAGTGAGCGAGCTCATGAAGTTTAGTATGCATAACCTCCCTGACGTACTCGATCTCCTCCATACCACCAAGCACGACCTTATTCCTGAGAGTATTCGTCCAAGACAGGTTTATGACGGGCTGATCCCCATAGTCCTCTATGGTCAAGCCCTTAGGATCATAGTCCTCAAGGCATGTAGTCTCCACAACCTCAGGCTTAACAAACCTGTAGTTGAGCATAGCAACACCCAAAGTCAGCGGGCTACTCTCAACAGATCCAGTATACCCCTCAATCCTCTCCTTTGGAATACCCACGAAAACACTCCTATCCTCAAGGGGTATCTCCGCCTTAAAGTAGTCATCCCTCTCCAACTCCTCACTACAAGTACTCGCTACAATCCTCCCCTCATCATCAAAGAGTAATCTACAGTCCTTGAAGTCCAGTGTAGTATAGACTTCCCTCTCCTTTGAGAACTTGGAAACCTTCTTACGGGCATCTGCCCTACTCCTAGCCGTGAACTCGGAAACCCTCTTAACCTCCCTACCACCAAACCATCTCTCTATTCCACTCTCAACCCACTTCTCGAAAACACAGTCAGTTACACATGTCAGTTTTCCACTCCCAGAGCACGTAGTATTACACGCTTCTAGGTTCTCCTCAACTCCCTCCTCTTCCTCCCATTCCTCAGACATCGTATTCTAGTAGTGTTTAGAGGATAAAAAGCTTCTTATTTCTATCTTACTCTCTCCATTTATACTTCTTCATTCTCTCTCTATACTCACAGGATGCAAGTTCATCAAACAGTAAGGCAACCCTAGCGGTAGTAAGCTCAAAGCTTGCATCTCCATACTTCTTTTTCTTTAGGTACTCTAAAGCCCTCTTTACTTTTTCGATAGTCTTTTTAAACTCGAAATTACAAACTCTCTTAGCATCCTCTAAGTCGTTGAGGGCAATATGTAGGAAGTCTACAGCATTCCTATACTCTTTTGTCCTACCATCACCCATATCCTCTAGTATATGAAGGTAGTCTCGAACCAGATCGATGAGGTTTAGAGCACTAGCAACTTTGTGTGCACAACCACAAGCCCTAGCCTCCTCCTCTACCTCCTCCTCTATCCTTATAGTCATATTCCTCCCGCAGTATTTAGGTAAAAATATTTTTTAGTCTTTTGGTTGAGCAGGATTGTGTTACAAGCTAACTGCATCGCATATTTCACCAAAAGTAATATATTTCACCATATGTAATATACTTCGGGTGGTGGGATGGGTAAGGTTGGGACTTTCCACAGGACAGCACTACTATTCCTAATACTGAGCACTATGGACAGGCAGATCCTCAGAAGTGATAGTAGGAATACTGTGGTAGGAGTTACCAGAAGACACAAACACAACTACATTCACTGGCTCGTGAAGAACGGATACCTGAGGGGGATGATAGTATTCGAGGGCAATAAAAGTATAGTAGTGTACAAGTACACGGACAAGGCAATAGAACTCTTCAAAAGACTACACAAAGCACTAGGAGAGGTGATAGAGAGTGAAGTTCAGGATATCCGATAACCTCTGCATAGACACAGAAGCAGAAGTAGTGAGGAAACAGGGGCTTAGAATAGCAATTATAGGTGAGTCTGGCTCAGGTAAGTCGTGGACGATGGCTGTATTTGGAGAGCAGGCAATCCAGCAGGGGCTACAGGTAGTCTTCTTCGATGTACATGGAGAGTATTGGTCTTTCAGGGAGATTTTTGAGAACGTCCTAGTCGTAGGTGGGGAGAATGCAGACCTACCCTTAAACCCAGACATAATCCCAGTATACATGGAAGCATATAAGCAGGGCTTCAGCCTAGACTTCAACTTCCGAGAGTACCTAGCAGATGAGTACGAGTATGGTATGCTAGTAGAGAAGATACTCAGAGCACTATGGAAGGTACAGGTGAACAACCCAAGACCAGCACTATGGATACTCGAAGAAGCACACCTGATAGCACCACAGGAGAAGAGTAGGGATGTCATGAGGAGGGTAGGCTTGATAAAGGCAATTGCTACTGGAGGGAGGAAGTTCGGAATATTGTTATTGATGGGGACACAGAGACCAGCAGAACTCCACAAGACACCACTAAGCCAGTGCTACATAAGGTTCTTCGGAAAACTGACAGAGCGGTTGGATAGGAAGGCAGTAGAGGACTATTTAAAACCACTGAAAAGCGACCTACTCAAAAACCTCAAGACAGGACAGTTCTATGTCTACGGCTGGTATGATCAACCAGTACTCGTGAAAGTGACGAGCAAGAGGGTCACTAGGCATGGAGCCGAGACCCCGTTAATAAAGCCGATTAAACGTGTTGGGAGGGTAAAGAAGAACGTAGAACAGCTAAGGAAGATGGTTGAGAAGATCCTAGCTAGGAAGAGGATGGAAGAGGAGGAGAGGGAGAAGCTAAGGGCAGAGATAAGGGAGTTAGAAAAAGCACTTGAAAATGAGAGGAGGGAGAAGGAGGAACTACTAAAGGAGCTTGATAAGTTGAAGATGGAGATAGATATCCTATCGAGGGTTAAGGGTGTCGATAAGCTCACCATAGAGAAGGCTATAATGGAGGTAAAACAGCTCAGTACTCCTACAGACAAAAGCCTACTGGATAAGATCAGAGTACTAGAGGAGGAGAACGCTAGGCTTAGGAGAGAACTCGAAAAACTGAGCACAGGACATGAAGTTCCCGTAAGAGATGAAACCCTACTAGCCAAGATCAGGGAATTAGAAGAGGAGAATACGAGGCTAAAGGAGGAAATCGAAAGACTTAGGCAGAGAAGGGCAGTAGCTCCAGCCCTATCCCCCACAGATGAGAAGAGGATCAGGGAGTGGGTGGAAAACCTCAAGAGCAGGCTAAGAGCATTTGCAAACACGCCATCCCGTAAGAAGCTACTGAAGTTCCTGATAAGTATAGATGAGAAGAGGGAGTTCTACCCAGAGTGGATATCAAATGAAGTTGGGATGAGCTCAGGTTGGGCTAGGAACCACCTCAAACAGCTAGGTCTGATGTTCAGGGTTGGTATCGTAACCCTAGATGGGAGGAAGATGACCACAAGCCTAGTGGAATCGAGGACGGTGAAGAGGAGGGTAGTCTACAGGAACAACATCAAGGAGTACGTTAGAGTATGCTTGAACATGATGGTGCTAGGGCTAGATCAAAGCGTAGTAGAGAGGGTGCTGAATGAGATATACTCGTATGTATACAGCCTTTAGGGGTGATAGTAATGAGGATTGAACTCAAGTATCTTAGGTTGATTGAGTTTTCAAAAGTTCTACTTCAGGGTCTTAAGGGGCTTAAGGTAGAAGATGCTAGTGTGTGTCATACGATGGATTTTCTTATCTCTATAATGACTGCTAGGTTTGTCTTTCTATGTAATTTCCTCCTAGCCCTTGACTTGGCTAACTTCCTGAAGAGAAGACCTAGGTTTGGTCTTATAATCTCTACTCGTGGTAGAAAAATAATGATAGAGAGTAGACCTATCCTCCTATACCACTGGTTAAGAGGGGAGGTCTTTTGGTCGAAGGATACTTTTCTCAAGCATGCGGAGGAGTGTAGTTTTTGTAGTAAATACCGAGCTAAAGTCTCTAAAGATTTAGACGAGATCGATGGCATGCTAAGGGACTTATTAAAGGAAATAGTCCAAGAGGAGAGAGCTATTGATATTGAGAACGAAGACCAACTACCCGTAGGTCTCAGGGATAATGAGATCTGGTATAATACACAGTGTATGTTCTGTGGAAACTTTATGAATATCGCAATAACCACTACAATACTCGATTACCTTATAAGGAAAGGTGAGTACACGCCCTGTCATAATGCAGAGAACTGTATCCTAGGTCTCTATCACTTCCTTGGGGATACAGAGAGCTACTGTAAGCGTGTAGACCTAGTTTCAAACCTACCCAAGTGGTTAGGACAGGGGTATATCGATACAGACGACATACAGCTATGCTCAAGGTGTAGGAAACTATTAGAGGGGTGATTTTTATGAAAGAATTCACAGTTTATGTATATGTGGATGGACTTTGTGAGCCACGCAACCCCCTTGGAGTAGCCACCTATGGCTTCGTAGTCTATGATAACGATAGGAAAGTCCATGAGGAGTACGGGGTGGTTGGTGCTGGGTTCTTGGGAGATGATGTATCTAATAATGTCGCAGAGTACACGGCGGTGATCAAGGCGTTAGAGTGGTTGCTTAAGAATAAAATGCACGAGAGGTTGATAGAGATCAGGAGTGATAGTCAGCTACTCGTTAGACAACTACAGGGATACTATAGTGTTAGGGCTCCCAGAATAGTACCACTCTACAAGAAGGTGGTCGATCTTGAGAGGAGCTTCAGAATGGTCAAGTACGTATGGATACCGAGAGAGTACAACATAGAGGCAGACGAGCTCAGTAGGAGGGCATACTATGACTTCTGTAGAAAGCACGATAAGGAGATAAGAGAACACTACGGAGCATACCTGATCACGGAAAAACAGAAGGCATTCATCAAGAGGCTAGCAAGTAGGAAGGGTATTGAAGTGAAGGTATCGGACTACATGAGCAAGAGAGAGGCGAGTAAACTAATATCATCACTATTAAAGGAGTAGATTTTTTCGGGTGAGAGTATGCCAAAGAAGAGGTTGTACGTTATTACATGTCCAGTTTGTGGAAGGAAGTTCACTAGTGAGTATAAGGATTTAGTGAAGTTTGCTCTATGTGAGTTGGCAGATCATATGGTAGCAGATCATATGGATTGGCTTGACAAGTGGTATAGGGAGCACCCTAAGAACTGGAACTACATTAAGCGATCCATAGCTAGAGACTTCTCCAATCAACCTGTGATAGCGTATGGGGGTACGGTAGTGAGGTTACGAGGAGGAGAGGAGTTGGTAAATCGCATCAAGCGGGCAACTGCCCCCTCCAAGCTGATTGGAATTCTCAGGGAGGTAGTGGATGAATACAAAAGAACTGGTGAAAAGTGGTGGAGTGTGTATGCAATCACAATTAGTAGTATCGTAAGGTACATTTCAGCATATGCTGTAGAACGTGAAGTAACTGTTGAAGTGAAGCCGAGAAATAAAGTAAGTCTCTGAGTTTTGTACGCACAAAAACATCTGGTGAATAAATAGGTTTATATATTAGTTCTTATTATAGTATATCGGGAGGAAAATATGCCAAAAGCACCCACGAGAAAGGTACTCAGGAGGAGAGAGGAAATACTGAGATTGCTGAGGCTGAACAAAAGGCTCACAACAACCCAGATCGCCGACACACTAGACTGCTCTCAGTCTATGGCTTACTACGTTCTCAGGCTTCTCAAGAGCGAGGGGAGGGTTGAGTGCTGGAGGGGTGGTAAATCCCTAGTGTGGAGACTGCGAGGTTGATTTTTTTCTATTCCTCTACTTCTCAATCTAAAAGCATATTAATTCAGAGTACTATGGAGTGTGGGATATGGGATGGCGTACAGGAGGGAGTTAACTGAGTGCCCTCCATTTACTTGGGATGAGGAGAGAAGGTATGCTGAAATTCTTAAGGGGGAATCTTATACTAAATGCTTTATCTCACCAATATACTACTACATCATTCACTTTGGGGCAAGGAGACCATCTATTACATCGGCTGTCGAAGTGATAGATACGGATGCTGAGGTATTTATTCGGGGAGAACTTGTTATCGAGGCGGGGGATGAGGAAAAGGTAGCTGAGGAGTTCAGGAAGATAATAACCAGAGGTTCGGGTGATGAGCTGGAGAGACCTTGTACCGTTACCATGATACACAAGCATGAAGTTGACAGTAAGGAAGTATCACATGTGCACTTTATATGTAGTACAGAGTCCTTTATCTATATGTCTGAGAACGTAGAGAAAATACTTAAGGGAATAAAGAGAATAGCAGATAAATACGGGATAAAGGAGTGGTGAACATGCGGAAGCTGGAGGTACTCAAGCCTCGTGTAGTGGGCTGTCCTCCACGTATTGAGGAGGCTGGGGAGAGGTATGCTGAAATCCTCGGTGGAATGCCACACACTATGTGCTTCATAACACCAATATACCACCATGTTATCGACTTCGGTAGTGGCTCTGTCGAGATTATAGAGGATGGAAACGTATTGATAGAGGGTGAGGTAGTAGTTGAACGGCGAAACCTGAATAGAGTGGTCAGAATGCTCAGGAATATAAGGACTAGATCCCCATATGGAGAGCTTACGGAGAGATCCTGTGCTGTCGTCGAGGTACACAGGCATGTAGAGTACGGGGAGGAGTTCTTTCACGTACACTTCGTATGCTCTCCAGTATCTCTCGCTCACAGAACTGAGAACATCGAGAGAATACTGAAGACTATCAAGAGGATAGCTGATAGGTATGGTGTTGAAGAGCTAATATAGAGTGGGGGTTGGAGTGGTTAAGGAAAATCAGGGGATTTGTAGAACACTCATGGAGAATAAAGAAGTGAGAGAAGCGACTATCAGGGCACTAGAGATGGCTAAAGCACTCAAACATCTAGATGCTGAGGTGGGATTTGGGATCTGCAAGGTAAATGGAAGGCTAGTCCCCACCAAGAGGAAGCCCACTTGGATTGGGGCTACGTACATTCCAAGGGAGTATGAGGGGGAACTAGTGGGTTTCATCCATACCCATGAGACAGAGTACTTCTCGGATACGGACATCATAACATCGCTAAATGTGGGTCTCGAATTCGTGTGTATCTGCTATGAGAAGAATGGAAAGAAGTACTTGAAGTGTATAGAGCTACCAGAGTACGGGTCTGAGGAATGGGAAGACCTACTCCGTAACCTACTCCCCACTAAAGGTGGGGAGCTTTGTAGGTTCATCCCGTAGTCCCCTACAGGGTGGGTTACTCACCCCTGCCAAGAGGGACTTAGCCCTCTTGGCTATGTTTTTAGATGCATTAAAGTCAGCATTATAAATTCTTCCACAAACCTTGCACTTGAAGATTGAGGAAAACCTTTCCCCATCTCCACCACATAGGTGGCACTTCCTAGAGGTGTGAGCGGGATTGACAAAAATAACTGGAATTCCATTTAACTTAGCCTTGTATTGAATATATTTGGTTATTTTTCCTCTGACCCAGTTTGACAATCTCCTAGACCACTTTCTGTTATGCCCATTATTCGGAACTTCAAGTTTTTCTAATGCTATTGCTTTCTGTTCTCTGATCGCTATCTTAACTATCTTAGCTGAGGTGTCGTGTGCGATAAAGTTGTTAATCCTTCTGATCTTAGTCCATAAACGTCTAATCCTCTTTGAAGTCCTTTGACCCTTAGGGAGTTTAGATTTTAGTCTATCGATTTGCCTCCAGTAGTAGGTAATCTTGTAGAGTAGATGTCTATGCTTAATAAATATTGGTCTTGAGGAACATACTGTAGCTGAGTTCCTCAACCCTAGATCTACCCCTAACACTCCCTTAGGCTTTAATGGTCTGTTTTCCTCTACCTCTACTGTAACATGCAAGAACCATTTTCCATTCCTCTTAAAGAGTTTTGCCTCGCCAATCTTCTTAGCTTTTCTGATCAGTTGTAATTGCCTATCCCCAAGCTCTAGTGGATATGGGATTCCGCATATCTTAGCCCATAGCTTGAACTCCTTTCCGTGCTCAAAGAGTCTATAACTCCTTCCATAAACTAATGTTATTGGTTTCTCAGTAAGGTTTGGATAATCACCACCCGTTTTAACCCAAGACATTATATCGTCTACTATATCCCTCCTAGCCGATAGAACTACTTGAGAGTGTAGCTCTAAGCTCTCCTTAACAGTATAGTAGAGCTTTTGTAACTCATTTTCAATTAAAGTCCTTTTTCCAAGCTCGTAGACCTTGTTATCCTTGGCATAGTTGTAGAATAGCCTTAGTGCCATCTGATACTTATCGTAAAGTTTCTCAAGCTTAAGTAATTTCTCCCTATTTGTCTTCTCCGAAACCTTCAATTGAACTGTAAGCTTCAAGGGAACCTCCCAAACTTTTTAAATAAGAACATATATTTAAGTATTGACCTCACTTCCTCCCCTCGCTGAAGCAAGGGGTTTCCGTGAGGTGTACTCCATGAAGTCCTAGGGATCAAGGAGTTTATAGAGGAGGAGGCGGAGAAGGAAAAACCCGACATAGGGCTGATAGAACGCTCCCTGAAGTGTATTGAGGAAATCGCAAAGGGGAGAACATGTATCACGGAGATCGGGAGTAGAAAACCTATAACCTTATATCGGCAAGAACGGTAAAATAATAGGGTAAAACTAATGAAACTACAACACTCCGTACTTGTGGTGGTCTTCTTAACACTCATCCTACTCGGCGGGGTCTCGGAAGTACTAGGGCAATTGCCCACCATTTTCACCTATAGTACAACACATGGCGGGTTTAGATCGCTGGACATATGGACTGGAGTTAAGTTCCTCTGGAAGTACGTAGTAGAGGAGGTAGAGGACATAGTACTCGGAGAGGACATGGTGGATCAGGAAACGGATGTGAGGGAGGGGGAGATCACGGCTCTGACTATTGAGATAGGGGAGAGCGAGGTGTACGGTAGGCTGAGCTCTCTTAAAAGGGACATGGAGGATGCACTACCGAGAGTACTATCACGGTATAAGATCCAGAGGGACTATGTTATCTACCTCAGGGTTGATAGTGCTGAGGGAAGAGAGTACTACACCATAGTATGGGATAATGAGGAAAAGGATCTGGTAGTATTGGAGGGATGGGTCAGGGTAGAGGATCTAGGAGTAGAGAATGCAGACGTATGGGAGGTTAGGATAACTAAGAGACTACTGCTAGAGGTACTCGATACGATAGCGGAGTACGGGCTAGAAGACCCACGATTAATAGAAGTGCTAAAGGATAAGTTCATAGAAGAGTGGGGGGATGAAATAAGGACAGTACACCACAACCCACTAGGATAAATATAAAACGTTAAGATTAATAAGGGATTATTCCTTCCTATCAAGGGATTTGTATGAGAGGTGCGAACTCTGGAAAGGGTTTGGGATTTGAACTCACGTTAAGGTTTCCAGAGGGATTAGCGACTGGAGAGTTTAGTGGGGCGGAGGTATGTAGGATGATCATAGAGGGGTTTGAGAGGGGGTTGAAGAAATATAGTAGGAATGCGGAGATCATAGAAACTTACTATAAAGGCGGGAGTAATGCACATAGTGAATGTGGTATAGTATTTCGGGTGGGGGATAAGAAGGGCAGACTAACAGCCCGTATAGGTGTAGGTGCCAAGTCTTTAAATATAGAATTTACCGCTCTTTAGAGTTTAAAAAGCTCTTTTAATCTCTATTACTTTCTCATCTTTATCGTATCTTGTTAGGTAGAAGTTACCTCCGCAGAGTATAAGTTCTTCTTTTTCAGGAAAAACGGTGAAGGGTGGTGGATACTTTACTGTTATAAACCTACACGTTCTCTCAATACTGTGTCTTATTTCTCTAGCCTGATCATCATCCTTTACTTTTATTTTTATTGTACTATCTGTAAACCATATCTGTGGGTATTTCTCTTCTGAAGCCATACTAGACCCTATAGGAATAAGTGAGTTTACTTTAAAAGTTTAGCCTTAACCTTAAGTCTGTTTTTCTCTTTTTTGTTTCCCCTTTTTCTCTCTCTTCCTCTTTTTGTTGGGTTCTGATCCTGCTGATAGCTTATTGATCATTATGTTTATATTTGTATGGGGTTTTTCTATTCTGATGATGTACCACATTCTCGCTGATGTATGATGTGTCCCAAATTCGCTGATCTTTAGTTTTTATCTTATCAGGGGTTAAGTTTAACGACTTATCAGGGGATAAGAAATGGGTTTGCTCCCTATTCTATGTTTTTCTGTTTTTTGGTTTTTCTCCTTAGCCTATGAGCTTAGAATTCTGGGTTTTAAGATAAAAAAATTCTATTCTAAAAAATTACCTTATTATGGTCTTTCCACAATTAATACACTTGTAGTATCTGAATTTGTAGTATTTTCCTCTATGCTCTGGGTAGTCTTTTAGCTCTATTGTTGTTGTGTGCGGACATCTTTTATAGTCTGGTATTTCTCCCTTTTTCCGTAAGTACTGTACCCATTTCTTTAAATTCTCGTAGTTCTTTACTACTTCAGGAAATAGCTCTGGTACATGTCTTAGCCCTACTGGGTAGGCTGAG
>Ga0190309_1000034_pt1 | contig 49088 bp, 50 predicted proteins | sample 48700767_MG_FD_161656 | JGI IMG/M metagenome (GOLD analysis project Ga0190309, IMG submission 161656) | Hydrothermal vent sediment bacterial communities from Southern Trench, Guaymas Basin, Mexico - 4870-07-6-7_MG | ecosystem: Environmental > Aquatic > Marine > Hydrothermal vents > Sediment ... | reverse complement strand
GGACTGCAGTAACTGTAAAAGGTATCTACAAGGTCTATGTCTTGCTTGCCCTGCCACGGAAGTATACAGAGGAATACTTTGAACTCTAAATTAAGCTTTTAGGTTAACAAACCTTTTATAACTTAATAGTTAAGTTACCGTTTTCCCTTTACATAACTTATACATTATTATTAAACCCTAAAAGAGAAAGAGGGTTGATGCCCTTAACAAAAGAAAAATAAAAAGTCTAACCTCAACCTCTAAGATGGTACAGCTTTCTAACGATATTTTAAATGTTATTTAAGATTTCTCGTATTTTCTTCTTTATTTTTCTTGAACCATTACTACTAACCATAAAAGAGGTTTTTTCATACCTAAATATGTCCGAAAGTTCCTCTACTATTTTTGAGAGTAGCCTCTCGATTCTCTCTTCTTGATTAACATCAGATAGAACTGCAACTATTATTTCACCGCATCTTTTAACATAAAAAGCGTGCTTTTTTAACTTTATAGATCTAATTTCATCTCCAATAATACTTTTGGCAAATGCTGAAATAGCACAAATAAATCCGGAAACAAGAACAGGGTCTTCTTTAACCTTCTTGGTCATTCTAGCGTATAAAGGTATACCGTTGTCATTAAGTATCCAAATATTTCTAACGCCCACCTTACATGACCCCTTAAAGTCAAATTACCCTTCCCTTCAAGTAAGAGTTTTCAAAAAAGGTTATAAACACAACCAAAACGCACAATTCCAAATTCAACTGATTATATAACCTAAGTTAGATATACTTAGTCATTAATGTGACAGTTTTTTAACGAAGTTTTCTAACTCTTCTCTTGTAGGTAAGCCCTTCTGTCCTCCAACTTTCTGGATTTTAAACGCAGCTGCTGCAACAGCATATCTAGCAGCATCTTCTAAATCTTCAGTTTCGAGAAAGTACACCAGAAAAGCAGCAGCAAACGCATCGCCAGCACCAACAGTGTCTACAACTTTAACCTTTACTGCAGGTACGTGGATAACCCTTTTACCATCGCAGACAAGAACACCATTTTCGCCAAGAGTAACAATTAGTATCTTTGGTCCTTTAGGGAAATACTTCAAAAGGTTTTCTCTAACGGGATTAACATTAAAAATTAACCTATAGGAGGTCCTATTGAGAAACACAAAATCGTAATTTCTCAAAATTTCAAGAACCTTACTTCTCCCAAGATGAGCTAACTCCGCACCGATATCAATAGAAGAAAGAACATTAAACTTTTTAGCTTTCATACCCAGCGTTTCAGCAATTTCGCTTCTTAAACTAGAACCATGAACAAGTTTTGCACAGCTAATGTATTTTTCATCTAGGTTTTCTGGCTTTAACTCTAAGTTAGCACCACGACTAGCAACCATGAAGTATCTACCCTGCACGTCAGAGATGGCAATAACAAAACCCGTATTCCTTCTAACAATTTTAACGCGGCTAACATCTACCCCTTCTCTTCTAAAATTCTCTAAGATTAATCTACCAAAATGATCGTCACCAACACATCCAATGAAACCAGCAGATGCTCCCAGCCTAGAACAAGCAACAGCGAAATTCGACGCCCCACCTCCAGGAAGAAACTTTACATCTTCAGCCAAAATTTTTTCATCAACAGTCGGAAGCCTAGAAACCTTAACAATAATATCCATATTTGCGTTTCCAACACCTATAATATCTACATGCAATATCTACACCTCAAAACCTAAATATACATAAGTGATTAGTTTTGATTTATCTCCGTAAAGTGACGGTGTCGATTTTGAGCGAGATGAACCACGGAGTTTACGATGATATAATTGATCAAATCATAGATAATTATTATGTCCACGTCTCAAATTTAATAGAGCCCTTTATTTTTCTCAATCAAAAACTTTGTAGGTTGATTAGTTTCCATCGTCTAGTAAAAAGAAATATAAAAGTTGGGAAACAATTCACTAGAAAAAGAGTTTTCGACATAGAAATGTTAAACACGGAAGACATTTACGAAATATTTCAAATAATGAAGAAGTATAAAGCGTTTGATCTTAACATGTCTTGCAATTGTTATCTTGATCCTAAGGTTGCAGCAGAAATTTCAAGGGAAAAATGCAGTCGCCTAATTAATTTGGACGGTTATCAAATATATGAAAGATTCAACTGCAATGAATGTTTAGACGAAAACTGTAAAAACAACGTACTATTGAAACATTCGTACCTTTACGTTGATGTAGATCTAAAACCCATTAAAACACTTGCTGATGCTTATCTTAAAATTCGAGAAATTGAAGATGACCTTAAAATAAGAACAATAATAAAAACAAGTTCTCATAAAGGATTTCACGTGCTCTTACCGTTATCAACGGTTAAGACTCATCAAAGCATAGCGTCTCCGCTGGAAAGAACATTACTTCAATATTCTTTTGGTGTAACCATCAAGAAACATATCGAAGAAAGAATTGGCACAGTGCAAATTGACACCTGGAACTTCATAGACCTAAATCAATCTGTGAGAGCACCCTTTTCGCTTCACTACAAATATTTAACGCCATCAATACCATTAACAGATAAAAACTATGAAGAATGCATCAAAAAACTAGAGAAAATAGTAGAAGAAAATGAACCCCTATCTAAAATAAATTTGGCAAAAGAACTTGTAGTAAGTAGCAAATGGGACTTTGATGTAAAGTTTGATAACACGAATTTCGTTGTTAACTGTTTTGAGAAACTAAAACATGAAGCACTCAAAAAAGCTTTGAGAATAAAAATAATTAAGAAAAAGCAAAAAACACCGGCATGGTTTAGAAAGATCATAGAAAAGAAACAAAAACCTTCAAAAGAAGACATGCAGAAAATGAAAAAATACTTTAAATCTCTTGGAAAAAGCGACGAAGAAGCAGAACACATAATTAAGAAAATAATTGAAGCAAAACAATAATCCGATAATCACTGCAATGGGTGAATTGTCTTGGATAAAAAACTCTGGACTAAACCAATATGTTCCACCTGCATCTTAGAAGTTGCAACAAAAACAATCCAATTAGCAACAAGTAACGAAAAATTACAATTTAAAGCAATTAAGAAAGTACTGCAAATCTTAAGTGAAGAGTTCTCAGAAAACGCAATGCCAGTATGGATATCCAATAAAATTTTCCAAGAAATATCAAAAATCACCGGAAATCCCGATCCTTTTAAAAAATTAAAGGAAGAAGGCAATCAGATTGCACTTAAAGCAGCTGAAAAATCAGAAAACACATACAGGGGGGAAAACTTTTGATGAAAAACTTAGAAAAGCACTAATTGCAGCTGTAACAGGTAATATAATAGATTTCGGAACCGCAAAAGACAAATTTAACCTAAATCAATTAGAAGATACGTATTTTGAAGCTTTAAAGCAAGGTTTTTCTATAGACGACTCAATTCACCTATTAAGAATGCTAGAAACTAAAGGCATCCAAATACTTTACATAGGCGATAATACTGGTGAAATAGTATTTCGACAAATTATTAATAGAACTTCTAATAAAAAAGCATAAAAATAACATACGTTGTAAAAGATAAACCGATAAGTAATGACGCAACCATTAGAAGACGCCCAACAAGTAAAACTCACAAAACTTATAAAAGTCATCACAACAGGAAGCAGTAGCCTAGGAGTAAATTTCAATGATGTGTCAAAAGAGTTTCTAGAAGAATTTAACAAATCAACATTTATCATAGCTAAAGGACAAAGCAACTATGAATGCTTCACTTGGTTTAAAAACAAAATAAAAAAACCTATTTTTCTAATACTTAGAGCTAAATGCAATCCCTTAGCGGAACACATAGGAACAAACATCGGAAAAAACGTGTTAAGACTCATACAGCCACAGCCAAAGAATATTCATGCAAAATAAAAAAATAATTAAGAACGATGTTTTTATTAATGACTTTATTCTAACTTCTACTCTCTTTCTCTCGTTGTTAACCAAAGCTAACAGTAAATTCCTCCGTGTGCGTGCTTCCATCATCCAAGAAAACCTTTATTCGAACGGTGTCACCATTATTCCAACTTACGTCTTGGTCATCTTCGGAAGCACTAGTGTATAATTTTACTACTATTGTTACGGTATCGCCTGGATTGAGTGACGGGTAGTCCGCGGGAGCAGGGGTAGTTGAGTAAACAGCCCTATCCATATATGAGGTAGTTGATATCCAACGATTAGGGTCATTTCCTCTTGTAAAGTCCAGTCCTATATGTGGAGCACCACTAAGACCGTAGGCTCTTGCACCGTTACTTGTAGATAATGAAAACGTTTTTGTCCCTGAGTTTTGGATTACAATAGTAACTTTGTCGGCATACTGATCGTTATCAGTATCTTCCCAAGCCACCTCTACTATGTCTACCTTTGCTTGAGGCGACAGCATTGGCAGTACAACTGCCCATACTACTGCGACAGCAACAACTGTGATAGCAATGAGTAGTACGGCAGCTACTACTGTTGAAACGGCTTTTCTATTCCTAAGAAGATATTTTGTTGTCATAGGTAATACACCTATGAATTTTTCTTTAGAGATATTGTAGTAATAGGCATATATAAAGTTTTTTGCAATAGATATTACTACAACCATTAAAAACTTTACTACAAAATTTTAACAAAAAACATATTTTAAAAAATAAAGGGCAAAGCAATGATTAAAGCTTGCTACTGAGTAGAACATGCCTCAACAAAAGTTCCAGAAGGCGCACTAGCTGCAACATAAATAGTTATGCTACCCGGTCCAAGAGAAACCAATTCTGTTCTATACACTCCACCACCTACATAATTTGCACGAGTACCGTTTACATAAACCACCGCATAATCAATACTCGTTTCGTTTGAGTTACCTACAATTTTTGTAAAGTTAACCTCAACTGAAATAGTACTACCAATTCGTTCGATTTTATTAATGTACAACTTAAAAACATGCGTAGCATTTACGGTTTGCTTTATTTTTACATCTTCATTCTCTATTTGAATACTTATAATTATTTTAAGGGCAGACATCGATATACTCTTGTTCCAATAGGTAAAATAAGATATCTGTGAGGGGTCATAGTTTAAACTTATTTTGAAGCCTCTACTTTCATATTCATTTTTTAAACAGCTAATCCAAAGATCTAAGTAGCTTCTAGTAATTTCCAAATAGTCAAAAGTAACCCCGGTCTTGTTCATTTGGGTTAAGTTAGCAAGAACAAGCTCAATTCTTTCCAAAGTTTCTCTTTTGATGTTATCAAAAACAAAGTAGATGTCCTCAGAAATTTCTACATTTTGTACACTATTTCTGATACCCACAATTATTATTGATGTTGTTATAAGAGCAATAGCTATGATAGCTACAGCCATAGTGTAGAATTGCGCCTTTTTCTTAACGGTAAGCATGTTTTTCACTCCCAAAGATACAGCTCGATTTTTCTAGGGGAGGGATCGGTATAATTTCCAGACAAAATATAAGTTGTTTTGACGATTTCACCGCTACTGGGCATGTTTTCACCTAACGGCCCAGCAATTTGAACCCAGTTTCCATTTTCCCACTTATATACATAAAATGAAAAGTATACATTAGAGGGCAGTGTTAAATCTATTAACTTACTTAAAGTTTCCCAATCTTCATTATAAACCGTCTGAGACAGTTTTCCTGATTCAGCAAGGACATTTAAACAGCGATTTCCAAGATTTGAGAGATATATGGCTTGATCTTGTTCGTATGATATGTAATACTGAGAATAAACAAGTGAGAGTACTCCTAAGATTATAATTGAAGCTACAATGAAATCTATTGTGTAATATTGTGCCTTTTTTCTATTTAGTAATAGCATTCAACCACCACCAAAAATATACTTTCCCTTATCACTACAAATTTGCTTATCACAAAGATGTTTCTTGCATTTTCTCGTATTTCACCGTACGGTAAAGGATCCTTAGTTATATTCTCCCTATTACTATAGAATCCTATAGTGGAAGGTAAACTGTAGAATCCGACCCCTCTTGTTCCATCATTTCTTAAAACATTCACAGCAAAGAATATGGGGGTATCTGAAGGAACTAGTATTTCATCCCAGCTATATCTATACCATCCAGTAGGTCCCTCGGTGAATGAGGAGGAATTCAAAAAGTTGAAAACAAAGTCACCGTTTTCATTTAAGTAAAAGATTGTCGAGTTAAACCAGCTTGGAACGCCATTAACATATACTGTTACATTCAAATGCCCAGGGTCTGGATGTTCAAGTATGGATACTCTGAGCATGTTGCTATTAAATGTTTGAGGCGTGAAAATAAGGTACATATAATTGTATGAAAAAACTCTACTTGTTAATCTGGCTATTGCAAAGAGAAGTATAGTATTTCCCTTTCCCGCCAAGCTACTCAAAGGTAATGTGGCTTCACCGAATTCATCTGTTAGCAAACTTGTTTGAAGTACTATATTATTTTGTTCATTTATTGCTAAAAGTGAAACATTAACTTGTGCAAGAGGAGCATTGCTCCAATCGGTAACCCTTAAGACTATGTTGTTTCCGTCTTCTTTTAAGGTTAGGTTAAAAGCTGGCAATATTGAAATTCTAATGTCAGTATCCCCTAAATTTAAAAGGGTCTTTAAAGTTCCTTGAGTCGAAGTAATCAGCAAACCGTTTTGATCACTCGAATCATATGGAAGGTAATAAGGGTTTCTAATATCTAGTCTTGCAACTTTATTTGAGTCTAATACCAGCGGCTCAGATGTTTCTTCAGCAAGTCCAAATTTATTTGGGAAATCTGCGAGCCTTGTAAGCCCCCAGTTCGGAGGATCTCCCGGAGAATTTAAAATCCCAGAAACTAACAGCTCAGTTTCTTTTTCCATTGTTTGTGTAGTGTTCCAATGCCCCAAACTATTAATTTGACCTATAATCAGCTGACTTGTGGGCATGAGTATAACCATGATGAAAGCCACTGCCGTTAGAAGGAACTCCACTTTGCTAGCCACTAGGAACCACCTCCAACACTATGAGATTCAGCGAAGCTCTGATTACAGGTATCATTTCCTTTAACTGTCTACTGTCGATTTGACCCTGAAACAAAATGGACTCATCAATTGTGCTAAGCTTCTTAATAACTGATAAATTCTTAACAGGGATTAAAAGAACAATTTGTTTCTCACCATTTATTGAAACATTAAACTTTATGTAGTATCGACAGCCTTGAATACTTGAGGGGAGCTCTAACGTTATTGTGGTGTTTGCTCCTTCTAAGGCAGTTCTATATGCTAAAAGTACGTTACGGGAAACGTATTCAAGAACTCTGTTTGCTTCACTTTTAATAGCTACGGATACTAACGATGTTTGAAGATTATCAAATACCACAAATGTACTTGAAATTATAGCGACCCCAAGAACTATAAGTAACGCATAACTGACAGCTTCGTTCACCTACTGCACCCCTAAAACTATATTTGCAAGCAAAACCGTTATTCTCATAGTTTGGCCTAAACTCAAAGATATTGTAGTAATTTCTTCATCAAAGTTCCGATTTTGATCCAGATCCCAGCCCCTAATATAAAACGTGGATGTTCTGGTTTCCTGAGTAATATTTACTACTTGTGCCCCAGCGTTCCTAACAACGATTCTCTTATTGCCTAGAAAAGTAAGATCTCTATCGTTATTAGTTGTTAATCTGACAACAAAGAATATTAAATCGTAATCGATGTCTCCATCATTATCTATATCTCTTTCATAGATGTGAAGAAGAACTCTGTATTTTAATCCTATAATTACAATTTTACCTTTTTGACTTTCAATTATTTGTGCATTTTCTCTTTCTACCGAGTCAGACTTCACGAAATGATATTTTGAGCCATAAAGTACTCGGTAATCATTTTCTCCAACTAATTTACCTGAATATGAAATATTATAAGATAATCTACCCAATGATCCTGAATATGTTGATTGATTTCCTGCTCCGCTTGGTTGATATAAAATTTCAACATTGTAGCCAGAGGCAGGCGAAATTTTGAAAACTCCACTTGGAACATTTAAAGTAACGGTGAGAGTAGAATTTCTTCCCTGATTCAAAAGTTCATCTATTTTATCGTCTAAGAGCTTAAACGTGTTTATGACATCTAATATGGATGCTTCAGCCTGTTTTAATTCAATTTGTGGAATTACAACCGCATAGACAATTGCTATTGCTGAAATGCTTAATCCTAAGATTAAAGCAAAACCAATAATGTAACTTACTGCTTTTCTACGCGTTAACTTCAAAGTGCCCACCTCTTAAATAAATAGATGAATTAGGTGCTTTCGGTGCGTTTAGAAAGTTCTTCTACTTTTATTGTAAGGTCATTAACTATTTGTGTTATCTGATTTACAATATCAGGTAAATTTAATAGATCCATGGCTTGTTCCAATAATTTTACAGATTTTTTCATGCTCTCAGAAGTTAAGAACTTCACATCTTCAATTTCTTTCCTTAGAGATTTAATTTCCTCACTTAGTACATCGTATTTTGATTCAACTGTTTTCACGTATTCCTTGATCTCATTAATCATGTTAAGTGAATCTGCTACGTTTTCTAAAGAATTTTTCAGGTCTTTTAGCCTGGTGAGTGTTGAAAGACCTTCTTTAAGCTCTTTAAGTGAAGTTATACTTGATGCTTGAAGTGCTTTAATTTCGTCAAGTCTATCCTTAATAGCTTCAAGTATTTCTGCTAGCACTGCCAAGCTGCTTTCATCTTCTTTTTTCTTCAAATTTTTCAACCCCTTAAACTTGATACTCTTATTCAATACTATTGCATTTTATGTTAAAATATTATTTGCGAGGCTAATAGACCAATTAATAATAAAAGCACGGAGTGAATAAGTCCGCTGAAAAGTTTTCCAGTGGTAATTTTCCCTATTATTAACCCACCAAAGAAGCCTTCGAGGATAATTGCGTGGAAAAGAATTAAGCTCATAAGGGCACTGGTTGCTGGGTTAATTGGAAGGCCTCCAGCACCATATCCAGCTAACATTTCCGATGTTTGAGCTAAGGATGCAAATAGCACATTGTTAAAAGCATATGTGATAACCAAGAAAACTACGAATGATATATAAATAATGAACATGAACGGTCTAACTTCGGAAGTTCTTGTTTTTCTAAGTTCCCATAATCTATCTAGATGCTCTGCAGCGGTCATAAAGATTCTTTCTACATCTCCACCAGACCTGTAAGCCTCGACTATAATCCCCTGTAATCGCTTAGCTAGACTGGTGTTTAAATAGTTTGTAAAGTCTTTAAGAGATTCGGTGAACGGTGCACCCCAAGAAACGTCTACAGCAAGCTTTTTTAAAGGTTTATCTAATGGTCCGAAACCTCCACTTTTAGCAACAGTTATTAGGGTCTGTGGAAGCGATAAACCGGCTGAAAGCCCATCTACAAGTTCTTTAAGCATAGATGGTAAATTCTCATCAACAGCTTTCTTCCATCTGTTTTCTAAGTATGTTAATATTGCGATAGGCGTTAGGAAGATAATTAATGATATGAAGAACAGTAAGGTTATCTTTTCAAGAACGGGTATTAACCCTGTAGGCAGGTAATCTCCTTGTATAAGGTTACTTATGATATACGAGAACCCGTATTCAGCTAAAATACTGTTAAATTCTTGTAAGCTGCCAGTTATTCTTGCACCAAGTAAAAAAGTGATTACTGCAGCTATAAATCCGATAGCGATTGCAGCTTTCTTTTGTTTAGCAACAATTTTTGGCAGCTTTCATTCCTCCTTTGGCATGCTCATGTCAATAAGACCTACCATCAATAAGCTAGCAAACGGTATAAGGAAGTACGAAATTAGGATTAAAACTACAGGAATAGGTAAAAATAGGCCACCAGTTTCCCCTAAAGATATTAAAAGCACAATGAAGAGTAGAGGTGCCAAAACCACGAGAACAACGTATATTTCGCCTATCACATTTAAACTCTTGTTAAATTCGTTCTCTTTCTCTTCTCTTATTTTCATAAGTCTTTTCGTTTGATCCTCTAAATACCTTCTTAATACACCACCACTAAGTAAAGTAACTCTAATTCCTTCAAGAAACTCGGCAAACAACTTTGAGGGAGACCTTTCCACTGCTCTCTTAAGGGCGGTGAGAACATCTAAACCTAGGAAATACATATCCTCAACAATATTTTTGGCTTCCTTTGATACTTCACCCATATTTTGTCTTGCAAGAGATTCGAAAAGCTTGTCAGGCGGAACACCCACACCCGCCAGGGTGGACAAGTAGCCTGCAGCAAATGGGAGGATGCCATCGATTTTGTCTTTACGGTCAAATTGCTTAAACAATGGATAGACTATAAACCCTACAAGGGTACATAGTGGTAGAACTGGCAAAATCAATAGAATTTTTAGATTAATTGGGAAAACGAGCAAGAAAAATGCTGCTGCCGCTGCGGAAACAATAGATATTATCAGAAAGATAAGTATCATTGTTCCTCCGTAAACTTGAGGGTCGAGTGGAATTCCAGCTTTTTTAAGCTGCTTTGCAAGCCAACCTTCTTCGCTTAGATATTTTCTTAGTCTTCTTCCAAACCAAAGATATCCTAGGGTGTATATCCTCACCATGTTGAATCCAACCTATTTCAGTTCTTTAACAGCCACCTCGTAGACTTTCTCAGGATTTCCATAATACTTCCTTATCACACTTGCCACATCTACGTATCTCCTAATTCCTTTCCTTACCATCCATTCCAGAACAGTTTTTCTCCTGTTTATCTCTTCCCATATCTCATCTTCACTGTACCCTTTCAAATCCATAATTTCCTCCAGCTTGTAGCTTCTACCAGTGTAGTTGAAAGTGTCATCGGCTCCATCCCACTCAAACACAACGTTCGATAACAACTCGTTTGTTGAAGGCTCAAGACCTACAATTTCATGTACTTTTATGTTTCTTCTAACGGTGTGACCAGCCTTTGTTCGGACTTTCCTTTGCACCGCTATAATGTCCAGTGTGACAAGCAAGCTTCTCGGAATATTCATAGGCTTACTTTCTAACCTGTGAATTACTGCTAACATATCTTCTGCGTGGATTGTAGCCATACCTAGATGCCCAGTAGCCATCGCTTGGAACAGCACGTAAGCTTCTTCACCTCTAATTTCTCCCACAAGGATGTAGTCTGGTCTCTGTCTAACTGCTGCCTTCAAAAGTTCAAACATTGATATTTCTCCTCTTCTCTCACCAGTAATCGTCTTTTCACCGTATCCGGGCCGTGTAACAGCCTGTATCCAATGTTCATGTGGGAGATTAAGCTCAGGGGTATCTTCGATAGAAACTATTTTTAGGTCAGGTCTAATGAACATGGCAAGAGAGTTGAGGAGAGTTGTTTTTCCCGCTGCGACTCCTCCAGCTATTAAAACCGACATACGGTTATCTATACAAAGCCAATAGTACGCAGCCATCTCCGAGGATAGTGTACCGAACTTTAAAAGGTCAATTATGGTTAAGGGGTCCTGTTTGAATTTTCTTATTGTGAAAGTGCTACCTCTCATTGTAACTTCTTTTGAAAATGTTATTTGTACTCTTGAACCATCTGGTAGAGATGCGTCTAAAAGTGGTTGGGCAACGGATATGTATTTTCCACATCGCTGAGAAAGTTTTATAACAAAGCTGTCAAGTTCTTCTTCGCTTTCAAAAACTATGTTCGTAGGGATGGATTCATATTTTCTGTGCCAGATGTAGAGAGGTATTCTTGCTCCGTCGCAGCTGATATCTTCAACGTTATCATCTCTCATAAGTGGTTCTATTTTTCCAAGCCCAACGAAATCTTTTTCCACGTAGTACAGGATTTTAGAAAGAGATTCTTCGCTCAGTTTTATCTTATATTTTTTGACTATCTCTCGCACTTTATTTCTGATATATTTACTTCTTTCTTCATAATCTTTAAAAGCTGTATATTCAACGTCCAATTCATAAAACAAAAGTTTTGAAATAAGCTCAAAAATGTCTTTTTCTTTTTTGTCTAGTGGAGGTTCAACAACTTCATAATACCTTTTGCCGGTTTCTGGTTCAGTATATATGGCCGCATAAGCGAATGGTTCTATTAAAGGGTAGATTTCTTCAGTTTTTTTCTCTGTTTCATGCTTAAATTTTTCAAGGAGGCTTTTTAATGACTTATTTAACTCTGCTTTTCCTTCCATACTCTGCATCTCCTCGATAAAAATTTGTTATAATAATCATTGTCATCATATGTTATAATAGTTACTATAACATTCAATATATAACATTTACCCTTAATTTTTCAAATTAAAGGCTTCCGAGACAAAAATCAGCTAAACTCTAAACAAAAATTGGAAACATAATAGACATAGCTTATTAACATTAGACGTATAAATTATATTTTTTCTTCTATCGCAGTAGTTAAAAGGTTTTTTATTAAAATATTGACCAATATTCGAAAGACATTATTTGTAGTTGCTATTCCTGCAGCTTTATTACCAACTGGCACCAGAAACATTGATAACATTTCGCTTTCCAAAGCAATGACGTCTTTGAATTTTGTCCTTATAATTTCAACATTCTCAGGTACTTTAACTGATGTATAGTCACCGTAGCAATAAATTTTAATTTCAGGCGTAATTGAGACTTCACTCAATATGTGGTTTAACAGTTCGCAAGAAGGTAAAATAACATTTATTTTCCAAGGAACATCCAGCGATAGGAATTTCCTAATTATTTTTATGGCTTCACCTTCCTCAACTATCCAAGTATCTCTTGAAGAGATTAACTGGTATAATGTTGCATTTATTTCCGTTAGCAAATTACCAACTTGATTAGTTTTCCTTAAAGAGTCATTTACAACTATTTTTGCGTTGTTTAAATGGGGAAAACTTTTGCTAATAACTTTTTGAATTGGATTTAGAAGCGGCTTAGTGATCTCAGTAGTACGGTTTTTAACCTCGTTCAGAGTTAATGTGATAAGTTCATTAACAAACTTTAATTTCCTTTCCTTTACGAACATGTCAACAATATCTTTCATTTCTTCAACATATTTGGAAAATTCTTGAAGAATTCTCTTGTTCGTAGATATTGTTATGTTTTTAAGCCTCATAAACTCTCTGTCTGTAAATCCGATAACATCATCCATCCAAGATGCTAATGTCTCTTTAAAGTCATCTATCCATTCGTCTATTTGTTCTAGTGCTTTTGAAATCATAAAATCTGCTAAGGATCTCAGAAATTTAGGATACTCCTCAAATCTGGTTTTTAAGCGGTTTTTTAAATCTTCATAGTCTTCTTTAACCTTTTTCTCCATTTCTGACGCTTGTTTATGGAAATCTTCGGTTATAAAACGTAAATCGACATCTATTTGGGAAATATATTTATTTATCATTTCCTCAATTTCTTTACTTAATTTAGTCACTATTTCCTTCATGTTTTCCTCAATTATAGCTTTTGAGCGTTGTTTTGCAGATTGTTTAAATAGGGTAGAAAAAATTTCTTTGACACTTTTAATCATTGAGAACTTAAGTTCCTCTAGAGTTTTTCCAAAAATAACAAGTATCCTCTCTAATATCTGCCCAACTTCCAAGATTATATCTCTAATTTTTGCCTCACTCTTTTCAATTCGCTCAAAAGAAACAAGTCTGTATGCTTCCTCTTTTTTAAACGCGTCCGCTATCTTTTGATTTAATAGTTCTTTTAACTGTTCTTTAAACTTCGGTAACTCTGAAGATATTTTCTTTGAACACTCGTTAATTTTATTTTCAAGCTTCACATTTACTTCTTTAGAGGACTTTTCTACTTGGCTTGAGAGTACTTTTATGGGCGCCTCTAGCACCTTCAATTCAGATAAAACCCTCTTTTCATGAAGCGTGACGCTTTTTGACAATTCATATACGAGTCGATCAAACATTTCAAGAACAGGTCTTTCAATAATCTTTCTAACAGCTGATGCAACTTCTGACGATAGCTTCTCACTCGTTTTACTAATGCATGCGCTAAGATCATCTTTAAGAATATCCTGTAGTTTTAAGGTTGCGTCTTTGATCTCTGTTGCATTTTGAATTAAGCCTTTAACCAAATCTTTTTCAAAAGAAATTTTCCTCAGAATATCTGACATTTCAGGTAAAACGTAGAGACCTTCTCCGACAGGAATGGTTTTAATTAAGCCAGTGTTTGATAAACTTGAAAGTAATATTTTAACATGACCTGATGGAATTGATATGTTACTTGATATTTCACTTAGAAAAGCTATTTTATGTTCAGTTAAGTAGTCTAACACTTTTTCTTCTTTCATGGTTATTCTCACCTATTTACGTGATTAAGTTTACGTGTTTTCACTAGCCTTTAGAATGTGGATTCCCCGTCCTCTTACGATTCTATAAGGGAAGTAAATGGGAGTTTGCTGCCTTATTCCCTCAATTTTTTTAATAACAAGCGAATATTCGGTTTTTCCGTTTCTATTTTTTAGCGTCATTTCAAATACTCCAGGACAAAGATGCTCTAGCGTCTTTGCATGCTCTTCGCTAGAAACCAAAAGGCTTGTTATCTTTAATTGGCTAAATACTGCCAATAATTTTGAAATCTTTTCGACTTTTTCTTCCTCAAATATGACCGAGACAGGATCTATTACAACTCTGTCAACATTACCAACGTTTTCAATAATTTTTTTCAATGCTCTTAAAATGCCATGGACGGTACCGTCCGAAATAAATTTCTCAGATGACCTGATAGGTATACTTTTAGAAAAGCAGTCAACTATAATCAGCATGTTCTCCTTTTCCATCTTAGTTACGTCAAAACCTAAAGAGAGGGCTTTAAACCTTAAATCATTAGGGAATTCCTTCAAAACAAAATATACACCTCTTTCATCAAACTTTTTTATTCCGTCACACATAAATTGAAGGCTAAATATGGTCTTTCCCACCCCAGAAGGACCATAAAGGAGAAACGAGTAGCCTCTTGGTATGAGAGGGAGTATATCGTCTAATTCACTAATTCCTAGCTTAATATAGCGATCCACGTTCATCACCTTTCCTAATTTCTTTAAAATAGGGATGCTATAGTGTTAGAAATACCTTATTATTTTCTATTTTCACAAGTCTTAAGTCTTCAAGTGTTCTCAAGCTTTCTTTAACTACATCCATTCTTATTCCCAGCGATTTGCTTATTCCCTCTATAGTTAATGGAGACTTTAAATTCATTAAGAATGAAAGCAATCGCAGTTCGGGGCTAGAAGAAAGTTGTTTGCTTAACTTATCGAAAAGCGATAATAATCGTTTTCTGTTCTCACTTAGTTGCTGTAATTTTTCTTTCATGCTTTCGTAATCTTTTGTTGCTTTTACAAACTCTTCCTTTAACTTTTCTAGATCAGAGACCAATTCTTCGTTTGTGGTTTTTAATCTCCTTATCTCGGCGTCTTTTTCAGTTAGTTCTCTTTCTAGCTTCCTTATTTGTATATTCTTTTCAGCTAATTCATCTTTAAGTTTTAATAGCTCTTTTTGAAGAGTATCCCCACTGGAACTCAAATCTTGAATGGTTTTTTCTAATCTTCTTACTTCTTCTTTCTTCTCTAGTAATTCTCTCTCTAAATCAGAAATCTTTTTACTTAATGAATTCTTTTCCTCTTCTAATTTTTCTTTCATTTTTTCATAATCTTCGGTTTTCTTCGTAAGTTCATTTTTTATTTTTTCTAACTCAGAAGTTAATTTTTCATTTGTAGTTCTTAACTTCTCTATTTCGTTATCTTTTTCAGATATTTTTTCTTTTAAACTGGATATTTCCTCATCTAGAGACTTCTTTTCTTCTTCTAATTGACTCCTTTCTTTTTTAGTGGAGTTAAGTTCTTCCTCTAGACTAGCTAATTTTTTCTTCAAGTCATCAGCTTCTTTTTGTAAATCTTCTAATAACTTTTCTTTTTCTTTTAAAATGTTCTCTATTTCTCCTGCTTTGCTGCTTGCTTCTAAAAGCTCTCTAACCTTATCTATAAGTTCACTTTCTTCCACTTTTATTCCTAAAGAGGAAGAAAGCAAGTCTTCTAATGTCTTTATAACGTTACTTAATTGGTTTACTTTCTCCGCAAGCTCTATGGTTTCAGAGGGCCTAGTAGATTTTTCCAATTCTGTTTTAATAAATGATATAGCATCATTCAATAATTCCTCGTATATATTGCTAAAATATTTTAGAACTTCATTTTTTAGGTCTTCTGCAAGAGTGTTAACTTCATTATAAGAAAAGGATGGTTTAGCTTCGGCTAAAAACCCATGAATAATCTCAGATAGCCTAAGTGACAGCTGTTTAAGAGCAGAATTTTTAAAGTCCTTTATATTACTTAAAATTTTTAGGAATGTTGCCTTTTCACTCAATTTTTTCACCCAATTAAATAACTATCTTATCTTTCTCATGTATAAGCAACCTATTTTGCTTATATGAACATATAAACATCTTATGTTGCAGTTTTTCGAAAAGCAAAGGATCATTGGTCTTCAAAACCTGAAGATAAATTTCTTTTTTGCTTTTATCTGTCTCAGAGAACCGCATCCTTAAAACTATATCCGCTATATATTCAATGCTTCTAACAATATGTAATGAATGTCCATCTCCATGTACTAGTCCTAAAAGAACTCCTCCTCTTTCATTTCTCTCAACATGTTGTTGCTGTAAAAATATTGCAGCGGGCTGCGGACTCTGAGTCATAGGGGGCAAAAACTGTGAAAGAGAATCGATAACGATTCGAATTCTATTAGTTTCACCTAAAGACTGTATTGCAGCCTGCAAGGTTTGCCTTATATCGCTTAGACTACCAACATTTCTTATTGCAAACTTAGTTCTATGAAGAGATCTGCTAACGGTAAATGGACTTAGGAATGCATCTATAAACACAAGTTTCCCTACTTCCATCGCGACATCGGCTCTTACACCTAAAATATTAATCATATTTATGTAGTACTGGATCGGATGCTCCGTTAACAAAACTATTACATCATCTCCTCTTCTAAGTCCTCTTGCAATGAAATACGACAAAAGTATGTCTGAGAAGACCCCCATTTCGTCCTCAAGTATCGCTACGCTTCCATCTTCAAGACCGCCACCCAAGGCTTCATCAAGTTCAGGGATCCCGAAGCTATACATATTCTTCAACACATTAACCTCCTTAATAATTGTTAACTCACGATTTGAGCTATGTTAATGAATATCTTTTTAGCATCTACAATTTTAGCTATATTTTTAAGAATATTAAAGTCAAATTTATTTAGTTTCTTGGTGTAAAGCATATACATTGGCTTATTTATTGAAATAACATCTTTAAATGCTTCTTCATTTATGTCATCTTCATTGAGTGTACTGTAAGGACAAATGTTTAAGAGAAAACCATTCACCAGATTGGAGAGCTTTCTCAAGTCCTGGCCAAAGTATTCAAAAACACCCTTCGACATTTTAGAAATCGGATCTACAATAACTTCCAAAATTATTGGAACTTCTTTACCTAAACTGTTCATGCGGCCAATTAAACTTTCCAATGCATTATATAATATTTCGCTTCGCCAGTTTAACCACTTTTTGTATGTATCGGATTCTTCTTCTAATAATCCGTAATGAAAATATACTGGAAGATTTTCTCTGGTCCTAAAGTCTTTAATACATTCTGTACAAAAGCAATAGCTTCTCCAAGGATATCTGAAGTCAAGCAAAAATATCCCAGATATTTGAAGCTTAGTAACTTCTACGAGTATTTCCGCTAAATACTTCCAATAACCCTTCCTGTTTGGACATATAAAGCCGACAGCTGGAATAGGTGGCTTTTCAGCATCTAAACTAACAGCTTTAAACTTTTTATAGAATAACTTGTCAAGAAATGTGTGTATTGCAGCATAAACTTTTATATCTAGGTAACTTGCCATGTTAGATAGATGTTCAAAGAAATTCTCCTTATCTATCAAAAGAGGTGCAATAGAGCTTTGATATAATGCTTCTCCAGACTCGGCTTTGGCAACGGCGGCAAGTTTGTCTGTATAGGCGCCATATTCGCTAATAAAAACGCTCGGATCTATATTTACATATTCAGTAATAAGAGGTGCAACAATTTTATCTTTAATTACTTCGTCTTTTTCTAGGTCGTCCAATTTAAGTCACCAATTTTGGTAGTGAGCGGCTAATTGAGCGTTTGCACTTCTCTTGTTAGCATTAAATTTATATTTGTGTGCTCGGTAGAGTATTTGTTATGGTAACTATTATTACTAAGTTTTGTAGTAAATATTATAAAAAATTAACTATTAAATAAAAGTTGATCAATAATGTAAATGGTGAATTAAACCAATTATTATGTGTAATAAAGAAATTTGAGTCAATTGAAATTTGCGATATACGCATAAAATACTTGTAGGTGTCGTTAAATGATAGTACCAACCGGGCATCCGCCTCTTGATGGAAGAATTAAAGGAATACCTGAAGCTTCAGTAACCTCTGTTTCTTTTAGACCTGGAACAGCTTACTACGCCTTCATCGGGAAAATAGGTCTCTCTTATATTAAAACTACGGGAAAAACTACAGTGTATATTGCAATAGACAGGTCACCGTCTGAACTTTCTGAAATGCTTAAAGTGTTCAACGTTCGTGTTGAAAACTTTCAAAAGCAAAACAAATGGACATTTGTTGATGTTTATCGGTTGTTATCGGGAGAAGAAACAGAAAGCATCCTAGATAGTGTCTTAACAGACATTGAAAGTGTCTTCGAGTTCTACGTTTTCCCACATGTAGAACAAGGCTCCTGTGTAATTATAGATTCCCTAACTTACTTCTTCATTGATGCGCCCAAAAACCTTGAAGAAAAAATAATAAAACTGCTACTTTCACTTAAATCTAAAGTAAGGAAACATTCTTCGATTTGCATTTTAAGCTTTTTAGAAACAGTTGTACCATCTAAAATAGCTGAACTAATTTATCACTACGCAGACAACGTATTCAATCTAATATTATCCAAAGAAAAGCTTCAACTTTCAGTACTAAAAGTGAAAGGTGTCAATGAAGAAATACCATACATTGTTCCATACGAGATAACGCCGCTTGGACTCCGTATAACAACAGCCGGCAAAGTCTAAGGTGCCTTAAATGGGAATAAATATCTTAGCCACGGAAACCCTCGAAGCAATTTCTATCTTTACTTGTCTTATTTTTCTAGTGATAGCTTCAATACAAGATTTTAAGACGAGAACCGTACACGACCTAACCTGGATACTTATGGGAACAATAGGCGTTATCCTAGCTAGACTTCGATACCGCTTTATACCCCTAAAAGAGTTCTTATTCATGGAACTTACTGCAGTTGTAATCCCCGGGACAATAGTCCTGCTATTAGTCTTACTTAAGCTGATCGGCGAAGCAGAGCTACCCGCTTTCATATGCATAGCAGCATTCTTCCCACAGATCCCATCTATAGCTCCGGGAAAATATCCTTGGCTATTTAAAACCCTTACCATAGCTCTTCCAACACTTACAAACATGCTCTTCCTACTTGTAATAGTCATGGTAATTATTATGCTCTCAAACTTAATTAGATTATTAAAAGGAGAAGAATTGTATTTTTCACAGCTAAACCTTTCCTCTTTTCAAAAATGTATGTTGATTATCGGTGGAATGCTAGTAGACCTGGACAAAGTCAAACAGAATCCCTTCTATGTTCCATTACTTGAAGTAAAGGAAAATAAGATCTGCTTAAGAGAAGCTTCATTTAAGATAGAAGACATTGAAAACAGAGAAGAACTACTTTCAAAACTTGAGAAAGCTGGTTTTAAGAAGGTTTGGGTAACAATAGCTATACCACTAATGCCTTTAATCACAGCTGGTTTCTTGCTAAGTCTTTTCTTCGATACTTTGCTTGTTGCTGTAGAACTTTTGAGAAGAATTATGATGGTAGTCTAGCACTCATATGATATTTCTCTATTTCTTTTTCAAGTGTTTTCCGCCAGCATTTAATGTCGCCAACTAATCTCTGATAATCCTCTTCGTTGACTTCTCCTATTTTAGCTAAGTACTTTATCCAATAATCGATATTGATAAATATGGGGTCGTTGATTGGAAGATACTTTATAAGTTCGTCTCTAACATCTCTAATTATTTGAAGTATTTCATCTGATTTCTTCGTTTCACCTATCTTTTCTTCAGCTGCTTTCAACTTCTTATTTGCAATTTCCTTTACTGTATTAGCAAGTACTTGCATAATCTTTGGGCGATAACTCTTATCGATAGCAATTGAACCATAAGTTTTTATGCCTAACGCATTTTCTACCTCTTCAGGTTTTAGAGCGCCTGGAAGATCCTGTTTATTAGCAATAACAATTATAGTTGCTTTATCCTTAACATTTGCGTATTTTTTCTCTATTTCTTCCATTAACCTTTGTACTCTTGGTAAATCTTCCTCGGTGCTGTCCGTTACCAAGACAATTAAATCAGCATCTTTTAGATATAATTTCCACAGTTCCTTAAAAACAGCTTGACCGGGAATATCCCATACAAAAACATCAAATTCCCCATCGATAGTTAAAACTTCAGTCATTTTCCTGACATCGGTTACAAGGGTCGGAATATATCTACCCGCTAAATTTTCTTCTCCACTCAGAAGCTTAATTAGAGTTGTTTTTCCGACTCCAGGGCTTCCCACGAAAACTATTTTCACAGCACCTTTTGGTGAAAGAACTATTTTTTCAACAGATTTTATGAACTCGCTGAACGTGCTAACGTCCCCGTTCCAATGTTCTAGATCGGGTCCGTATTTCGCTGAAAACAGTTTTAAAATTCTTTCTGCATAATGTTCTAGGATTTTTTTATCGTCCAATTCATCGGCAACTATAATTGCCACGAAATTACCCATTTTTTTAAAAACAATCTGCTTGTCTTGAATAGTTACAGCTTGTAACTTAAAATTGTTTTTCCTAGCTACTTCTAGGAGATCCATTATTACATTACTATCTAGGACATTGTCTTTTCTTAGAACTGCATGTACAAGAGGGTTTTCATCATTAAATAAGATGTAAACTTCATTTATCATAATCTTTCATCTCTAACATTCTAAGGTACGACTGTAGTACCATATGTAACTACCATTTTAAATTGTTCTTAGAACAATATAAAATTTATTTTGCTAAACATTAAGCTTTTCAAATCTTTGTACTACCAAATTCTTCAGTAAAATATTTAAATTTCCCTATGAAATGGCATAATACGACCTTAAAACTTAAAATAGACTGTTAAAGTTCTCTGTCGCTCAATCAGCATCAATAAATAAGATCTGGAAATCCAAGTATTTGAATCTGTTTTTAAACGTTTAGAAACAGAGTTTAAAGCTTCCTGCAAAGTATTAAACCTCTCCGGTCTACTTGATAAAGCTTTTCTAACGTTTTCGCGAATCTGCCAATTACCAACCGGAGCATAATACTCCGGCCTTATCTCCCTGATAGCAATTACAGTTGCTTGCCGTCCAATTCTTGAAAGATATTCTAAAACTGGAAGCCTTATTGCATAATATCCACCATCCATGTGTTTTGCCTTCCCATCCCAAAACTCCCAATTAACAAATATACTAGGTTTATCTCCCACGACCCATACACTTCTAGGCATCCACATCTCAATTACTTCAAAACTATAATTTCGAGGAACAAAAATGAGCTCAAAATGGTTCCCAAGATACTCATGGTGAAAAACAAGATATCGATCAATTTCAGGAAAAGTTCTAACATGCTTTAAAAGTTTGTCTCCAATAGTTTTATCAACAGCAGTAATAGCCCATCTAGTTGGAACAAGTTTCCTCTGCTTCTTAACACCAAGCAAACCAACACTTAAAATCCTAAAGATGTGGTAAACAGGAATGCCAGCTTTATATAGTTCCCACATCGCGGTTGAAGCCTTAACATCAGTATCATTAACCAAATATTCAACTTTCCGTGGAACAAGAGGGTTCTCTGCGAGTTCCATATTTTTTATTGGCGCCAAAATACCAACTGGAGTTATAATACCGTCAAAATTTAATTTAAAACGTGGAGGCTTAAGAAAACAAACTTCAACATCGGTAGGTTTAGCGGCCATAGCAAGTTCCTGCGTATTCTCCAAAAATTTCGATTCAATTCTTCGGGGGGCTTTAATATGTGCAGAGAATCTCGAGTAAACAAGAGAAGACCTAAGCTTAATAATTTCATCCAAACTAACCTTTCTCTCAATCCATTCCACAGGGTTATCAAAAAATGAAGCTTTAACACCAACTTCAGGGGGTACAAGCCCACCAAGCCTTATTCTAGGATACCCCCACTCTCCAACAAGAACACTTGGAGGTGAAGAACCAAATAGATTATCGACGTTTTCTAATTTCGGGCTAAGAGATTTAAGAGCAGTTATTCTAACCAAAATTGGGCACTTAGGTCTACCGCAGAGCCTACGAGAACCTTTACACTTAGCACAAAGATCTCTCTCAATCACCATGCCATATCAACCTATTTATTAATAACTTCCCTCAGTACATTAATAATATTAAAAACTCTTAAGTATGTGTTCTTTCACTTCTAAGATATTTGTTGAAAGACTAAATTGGGTTGCTAAATGGAGGTTTACGTGTGGAAAATGCTTCACAAAATGTGGAACAAATTCTTCGTAGATTAACTACCCGTCAGCTTCATGCACTTAAAATGAGAACAAGAATAGGCGAAGAAGACTTAAAAGAAGGAGTATCAATGAATTTAAACACAAATGACAGTAAAATTATTTTAAGGTTTATAAACAGATTTGGTGTAAACGAATTTAACAAAATCTTAGACAAAGTATTAAAAGAATATCTGACTACGGAAGTTAAAGAATCCACAAAAATAAGAATGACAACAAAAACAGAAAAGTTCTCACATCTAATTGATCTTCTATGTGAACTTCCAAAAGAGGAGCTAATTGAATTTAAAACAAAAATAGATGAAGGATACAAACAGGTTAAGTTATGGTTATGGAATAAATTAAAATGGAATAGAGAACCATATTCAACTTTTTTGAATATGTTAGAAAAGGAAAGAGGAAGAGAACTTAAAACAGCGGTGGTAATGGGCTTGCAAATATTAGAAAGAAAATCTGATGCGGCACTGCTAACCGAAAAAGATAGGAAAAAGACGAGAGCATTAACCGAATTGCCAACCTCAAAGATTACACAAAGAAGAAAAATATTTAAAAAACGTAAATTACCATCTGAGGTATTACAAGAACTGGGAAGAAAACTGAAGAAGGACTGAGAATTTACAACTTAATTTTAAACTAAAATTCCCTCCGTCGCGAGTTGCCGCTTTATTTCTGCAATCTCTCTATTAATTTCTAAAATCTTATTAATTTTCTCTCTCATAAGCTTATCATGTTCCATAGCCGTAATACTACCACTATCATAAAGTTTTTCGAGATTTTCTATTTCGGCTCTTATTATCTCCTTTTCTTTGAGCAGTTCTCTCATTTTGACTTCCAATGGATGCATCTCTTTCTTTTCTTCAACGACTGTACCGACTGCCGACTGTTTCGTTCCAAATAGTTTAGTAAAGAAACTTTTGATTTTATTCAAAACACTCATTGTTGTTCACACCCTTACAACATAACACCATAATATCATAAAACATGGGTTCCTATTTAAACTTAAGTATGAGTAAAATTCAGCTATTTGTAATATATCACTACAAAACCTCCGTTAACCCGGGTTTCACACATAACTTACGATTTTTATTTCATTACTTAACTTAAAATGTCACTAATTGGATACGTATTATGTTACATTTTTCTTTGAAGTCCAAGTAGCTTTGCCTCATTACCTCGAATTTCAACTAAACCTCTCTTAGCAAACTTATCCAAGAATTCTCTCACCTTATCTACTGGTATATTCAATGTTTGAGAAATGTATTCAATACGAACCCAAGCAGGCTGGAAGTCCCTAAGAAGCCAGTAAACCTGATACTTCGGATCTTCCTCGGTCAAATTGTAAAGTCTGTTTATTTCCTCTTGAAGTCTAGAGACTTCCATCTGTAAACTTCTAACCTGATTGGAAAGAATTGTAACTCTTTCCTTTAACTCCTCCTCTGAGCCTTCTGGAGGTGGAGATGTGCCCTCAACAGGTTTACCGCTTACAGCTTCCATAGCAGCTTTAATAACGGCGTTCTTAAGGATGTCAAAGAACGACTTAAATTCGTCGGTGAAAACATCTAGTATTCTTCTACGGATAGAAGGTATGTACATAGTTATGTTTCTTTCAAATTCTTCCTCTATTGCTCTTCTAACTTTTTCGCTCAATATTTTTCCCCCTAATCACCTTTTAGAAGTTGAACATAACCTAAGCGCAAGGCCCTACCAAAAACATATTTCACCACATTTAAAGGTGCCCCTTCCCTATCAGCAATTTCCTTAACAGTCTTTTTTCCGTCACAAGCCTCTATAAGCTTAACACCCACCTCACCGTAAGCCTTTCTAATTAAAATAGGATCTAAACCAGTCTTAACCAATATATCATCATCAAAAATTTTAGCAAACGGAAAATCAACAACACCAGACCTAGCAGCTAAAAGAAAAAGACTAATAACCTCATCAACAGGCAAACCGACAATTTCTGCAATTTCCTCTAAACTTCTCTTACCGTCCGCAAGCCTTAAAACTCTAACTAAACGCATTTTCAACGCATCAGGAACCTCAAGACTTTCAACAACACTAATGCGTTCGGGTCTTGCCCTAGGTAGTAAACGTGGATTTATAGGTTGTTCAGGGAAAGCTATTAAAACTTGAGACAGAAAACTTTGAAAAGGCGTGACATCCCTAGATTGCTCCCAGCGGTCAAGATAACCACCATAAATGTATTCGAAACGTTGAAGCAGGCCTTTAAGTTTTTGCCGTACTTCTGGTGTATCTTCCTCGGCAACCAAAACAGCAAAAACTTTTGCTCCCTTTTCGATCATGATTTTAAAATCACCGCGATCAATAGTCCTTAAAAAACTCTTTTCGCCAGGTATTAATTGCTGGGCAAATGAACCGATCGCTTGAAGAAAACCTGAAACAAGATTAGGATCAATAGCTACACTACCAAACTTAAAATGAAACAAACATTCACCGCTCTCAGCTTTAATAAAATAAATATCATAGAGTTTACCCACTTTCCTTACCCTCCTCCCTCACACTGCTAAGCTTAATGCCTAATTTTCTCCACAACTTACTAACCTTTTCGTTAATGATGTCTCTTCTACTTCTAACATTGGCGACGGCATCCAGCGGAATCCTTTCGCCCTTCTTAACTTTACTAATAATTTTATTTAAGGTTCTTAATACCTTTGGAACCCTGAAGTAACGATACGTGTAAAATAAAGCTATACCAGCAACTGGCACTCCGATTCCAATAATAAAGGCAAAGAATATGGTTTTCGGAATAGAGAGGCTCCCTATCTTAATTACTTCTTCGGTAATATTTTCGGCCCAAGTCATATTGATGTACGAAGACAACAGAAAAATTGTACTCAGTTTTTTGTTTTGCCATTTAAGTATGCTCAGATTACAACAATGGAAAGCAGAATCGTTATAAATATCAAAAATCTTAGACCAAGATTTTTCCGGGAAATAAACGGTCACATTATATCTGTCAACTGGGATAAATTTTGTAATGGCATAACCAGCAGCATCGGTTGCATTGGATACTATAATAATACATAATAACATAGTAGATAACATTAGAGCAAGTTTTTCCCTCTTCCTCATAATTAACTCCTCAATTTCATTTAAAGTCAAATTGCTGGAAATTCTATACATCGATCTTCTATAATGTATGTATGAATGGAGATAGTACCTTATTTTCCCTTTATTCGTGCTTCTATTTCCTTCTTTTTTGCTTCTAATTCTCTCTTCTTTTTCTCGTATTCTGCAGTAGTTATGAAACCGCTGTCTTTTTGAAACTCTAAATCGGCAATTTGTCTCTCTATGGTTGACAACTCTTCCTTAAGTAGTTCTATTTCCTCACTTAATATATCCACAGGTTTCGGAATAGCTGATTCTGAGGGAGGAGACGGTTCAACAGTTGCTGGAGCTGAAGGTTTTGTAGCTGGTTTTGGCGGGGTCATGGGAGCTGTAGGAGCTGAGGCGCTTGTTGATGTTATGCCTAAGGTTTTCATTTCTTCTAAGAATTTGGCTGGTAACCATTCAGTCAATATACGTATCAATAAATCTACTTTTCTCTCTACTCTATCAATTCTCTCTAATATCTCCGTAGGAATTCCTTCTTTTTCTTTCATGGATTCTATAAGGTCTTTTAGGGCTCTTTCAAACATTTTTAGTTTTTCTTCCAATTTTTAACACCTCTTAACTGAGCAATATTTCTTTAATCATGTTTAGGAGGGAGTCTCTATAGGCAGGGTCTATGGCAACGCATCCAAATGTTTTTAGTCCTAATATTTGTTCTACCCTATACGCGGGGAGAGCCATGGCTAAATCTTGTTTGTTCGCGATTGCAACTATTCTAGCGTATTTAGCTGTTTCTCTAACTATTGGCAGCACATGTGTTTTTGTTCTTTCAACGTTTTCTGGCGTTGAATCTGTCACTACAAATATTACATCGCTTCCACGTATAAGTATGTCCCATATAGGCATAAACCTCTCTTGGCCGCCGACTGTGAACAAAACAGCTTTATAAGGTCCTACAGGTATGACAAGCATAGCTCTTTCGCCAAATATTGTAGGCTCATATCTTAATGGGATTTCTTCGTATCTTAAGAGTTTTAATATTGTTGTTTTGCCTACTCCACCGAAGCCCACGAGACATATTTTAACTGGAATTAAACTTACCGTCTCTTCACTTATTTTTTCCAGAATCTTTACTTCTTCTAGAGATAATGGCAGATTTAGGTTAAGTGTTTCTAAATGTCTTGAAAAGTTTACAAGGGCTTCTTCAACTCTAGCTGTTTCACTTGTTCTGTCGCTAACAAAAATGTTTGTATATCTTCCAAGTCTCATATAAGATATTCTATACCGTGTTATATCTGTGTGTTCAATTGATCCTTCATTTAAGTTTTGCGCAACGGGTACGATAAATTTTAACAGCTCATTAATGTCTACTTCTTTTACTTTTGCATATTTACGTGAAAATACAGGGGTTCCGGTGTCAGCATAAATATATATTTGCCTAATCATGTTCTTTCTCCTCCATAAGCTTCCTTAAGAAACAGTAAATATCTAATGACTTGTTTTGCCGGTAAAATACCTTCGTTGTATCTTTCAATAACCGACTTTATTTGATATTCTGGGTAAAACGTTATAACCATGGGTTCACTGATAAGATAAAACCTTGATTGCTTCTTTTCCTCAATTTCAATTATAAAATTGTTTCTTCTTAACCATCCAATATAATTAAAGATTTTATCTTCCGGTATTTTAGTTTTTTCCGAAATATCTTTAGTGGACATTCCACCCCGTGTTTTTAATGCTTTAATTATTTCGTAGATTTCTGGGTCCGTAATAGCCTTAGCTAATATCGCAGTATCCCTGGGAGACTGCTTATATTTTGAGAAGAAATCTCTAATGGCATTTTTAACATTAGCTGGAATCTTTTTAATATTTGGAGGAACTCTCACTACCTCAAAATCCCTAATTAGAAAAACAACTTCGCTAGGCACGCCTTCAACCCATTCAGATACAACTAGACCATGTTTAATCATGGAAGACAGTATAGCATTTATATCAAGAGTTTTTACACCCAGGTTTTTTACAATATCTTCTTGAAGTTGATCCTTAGTTACGCATCCATGTTCAAGCAACGTTTTAAATACAAAACTTTTAATAGGGTCTAGAAGAACAGAAGCTATCTTTTGATCTTTAGTCAGTACGGGATACTTTTCGAGGAACTTATAAAACTCTGGAAGTTTCTCCACGTATTTTTTCTCTCCAAGATTTTCAAAGATCTTTGATGCAACTTCTATAAGTGCATCTTCAAATGCAGTAGCATTTTCAGTTGGCTTAAGGAGAAGAGCAACATAATAGTTTATTTCAATACCCGCAAAGTAACTTGCAATATTTAAACTATCTACCTTCATTGAAATGAAACCAGCTTCCCTTTCCTCACCCAAGACGTGCGCACCGTAGATTTTCATGGTTAAATCGGGAGACACAAAAACGTCTTCTGGATATTTAGCCTCTAAGACCGTTCCAATTTTGTTATCCCACTTAACAACTATTAAACCTATTGGCAACAAATCTTCCCCCAATACTAGTGTATAGATGTTCACTTCTATGTTCACTTGCCAAAATCTATACACTGTGCCGGTTATTCATTAAATAGGCCTCATAGGTTCACTTATGTCACTGTCAGCAGGGTCAAGGGATTGTTTCCTTCATTGTTAAATACTAATTTGAAACTTAGACTTTTATATTTTTTACACTATGTTTTAACATTTCCCCTAAATATTTTGTTTATGAAATAAAGTACTTCAAATGTTTGTCAAAATACTCTTAATATTTTCAAATCCGCAATCTTTTTCTAAATCAAAAGTGTAAAAGGGTTAAGCGAATTTACTGGTTCAGATAAAACTACCCCGCACGTTTGATGATTTAACTAATGTTTTATATCTGATTATGTCACTTATTTTATTAGTTAAATTAGGAGTAGTGACAACTTTGAATAAACAGACGAAAATAGGCGAAGTACAGGTACACCATGGAAAGTTAAGAATAGGACTGGAAAAAGATGATAAAGGATGGATTTTAATAGTTAGAAGGGGAAACGAAGAATGGCGAAAACGACTCGAAGAACTTTCATTCGAAGAAATATATGCATCAATCAGAATGACAACATTATTATTGCCTCCTCCTCATCTTGTTGCAGATGCTATATTCCGTCTCTTAAATGTGGCACGAGAATATCAACAAAGAAATGAGTAAACTGCCTAAATTTTAATTTTAAAACTTTTACAAGTACTTAAGTGAACGTGATATTTGCTGAAAATACACATCTGAAATTATAAGATTCGTTTTCATGACTATGGCTCTTCTATTGCGAGATTTATTGCTATTTCCGCTATATCTGCTCCGTAGTCGGCTATTCTACGTAGGCTTTCTAAAATCAGCTTTGTGTTTGTTATTTCTCTTATGTTCAATTTTTCGTTGCTAAGTATTTTTTCCGTGATTTCTTGTTCGTATCGAGTCACAAAGGTTACTTCTCCTATGAGTTTATGTGCAAGTTTTGTGTCAAGTCCAAAAAACGATTTAAGAGAGTCTTCAAATATCTTCAAGGACTTATCCCCCATTTCAAGGATAAGCTTCAAAATATCTTTTTCCAACGGACTTTCAAACCCTGAAATCAACTTAGCTATTCTTGCAGCGTGATCAGCAACACGTTCAACGCTCTTTACAATTAACCTATAACCTAGGCAATCTCTCGGATTTCTCAAACCCATTTTACTTACTATTGCTATATTTCGAACAGCAAATTTTAGTTGTCTAACAATAAATAAATAGAGCCTATCTACGTTGTCGTCTCGCCGATTAATTTCCTGCGCTAAAGACTTGTTGAATTCCTTTAACGCTTTTAGAACATCCTTTATCATGAGTGAGGTAATTACACCCATTCTAACTAAAGCTTCTCTAAGTGGAAAATCCGCGTAACTAATAAAAGTTCTAAAAACAATTTCATCGGCGCTCTCCTCCATAACCTCTAAGCCTATAGTTTTTTGCCTAATGACAGATTTTATGAATTCACGCTGTTCTTCACCTCCCTTACTGAAAATCACTTTTATTACATTGTATCCGACGAGATAATATGCTATTACTTCTCTAACAACGGCTTCAGCGTCTAAGTTTTGTTCAACTTTTATGATGGCTTCTCTTTCTTTTCCTTCCTCTCTAATTAGCTTTTTTGGCGTAATAATAATAGAACCATCAGGTTGAAGGGTTAAAACCACAAGGTCTCCTTGTCGAAGCCCGATGTCTCTAGCCCAGTTTTTAGGTAGCGAAACAGTTAGTGTAGCTCCTCCAGTTAACTGTATACGTCTAATTTCACTCCACATATTTAAGCCTCCATTACGTATATCTACATAGCATACTTACATCTATATTTATTACTTTAGGTAAAATATAAATTAACCTTATCTAAATGTGCTAAATGAAAATGTGATCGAGTTTCCTTAAATCTTCTAGCTGACCATTTAACGAGGATCGAGACATAACTTGAAGGAAAATATAAATAGTAACATATTTTAGGATACTGAAGTTTAAAGGTAAAATATACAGAATTCAAGGCAATTGAGCCTTTAACAAATTGATGGCTTAAAACGTGCAAAATAAAAATGTTTCAGCTTTCACTAGAAGATACATTAAGGAGAATAGTATAAATATCATAAAACTCTATGTCGCACTATGGTGTGAAGATGTAAAACCAGAATGGTGATGCTTTTGAGTAGAGAACGGGGGAAAATCAGGTTATTTCCTAGAAGAGGATACATCTTCCTTTTAACCGGGATTTTAATAGGTTTTCTCACATTTTCTATCATTTCATTCATTTTTTCAGTATCTATGGAAGGTGGTGGAGTAATCGGAGTTCCGGAGAGAATTGAGTTTGAATTTTTGTACACTAGCGAGAAGCAAAGCTGGATAGAAGAAGTAACACCTAAATTTGAAGAATGGTTTAAAAATAAGTTTGATATTGAAGTTAAAGTAAGATTAATCGTTCAAGGCACCCATGAAACGATTAATTCTATTCTTGGAGGGCAAATAAAGCCAGCTGCTTGGAGCCCTGCATCAAGCATATGGATACCTTATTTAAATGAAAAGTGGCGAAACCTGGGATATGACTGGACTTTAGTTGAGGAATGGACACCACTCGTTATTACACCTACCGTTATTGGTTGTTGGAAATCTTTTTTAGAACAATATAATATTTCAGGTTTTTCAAATCTTATAGAATTAGCAAAGAAAGGAGTTGAATTCAAATATGGTCATCCCGACCCGCAGCTAAGTAACGGAGGAACTACTGCTGTCGTTTTAGAATTTACGGCAGCTGCCGGAAAAACTCCAGATCAATTAACCATTGAAGATTTAACAAATGAAACCGTTAAGGAAGCGGTTCGAATACTTGAGTCAATGGCTGTAAACTATGGAAAAAGTACAGGTTTCTTCGGTAAATGGGCTGCTGAAAACGGTCCTGACGCGATTCACGTTTTTGCAGTTTACGAAAACGTAATCATAGATAATTCCTTAACCGCTTTTAAGAAGTGGAACGACTCACTCGTTGCAGTTTACCCTGAAGAAGGTGTTATTTTAAATGACCACCCCTTTGCGATCTTAAATGCACCATGGGTTAACGTATGGCAAAGATTTGCTGCATCACAATACCTAATATATCTTTTGAGCCCTTCAAGTCAAGAACTAGCCCAAAAACATGGTTTTAGACCTGCTAATCCCTCAGTTCCGCTAGATAGGAACATATTTAACGAAACAAACGGTGTAAGCCTTGAAATAAATGTTCCAGTATTAAAACCGCCTTCAGGAGAAGTTTTAGAAGCAATTCTAACTGTTTGGGCAGATGTAAAAAATCAAGGTTTACAGGGATGAACAATGCAGGTAATAAATTTATTTGGGAAAAAAATTAATGTAAGATCCTTTCTTTCAAAACTTTTTTTAACAGCTACCTTGATAAGTCTCGGCGTTTTTGTATTTCTCCCAACCTTCTATTTGATTTCATTTACTTTCCTAGGTTGGGATGAGGTGTACAGGGAGGTCTTTGCAAATCCTTTGATCGGAGATGAGCATTGGCAGCAAATAAAAGGCATCCTAATCTTTTCTTTCAGAATAGCTTTAGTAGCAGTTTTAATAGATATTCTGATCGGAATTCCATTAGGATATATACTTGCGAGAAAAAATTTTAGAGGAAAGGATGTTGTTGAAGATTTAGTCACTTTACCATTAGTAATTCCCACTTCAGCCTTTGGGTTCGCCACCCTAATCACATGGACAACAATTGCGGGCATAGGTGGATTTTTGGGGCTTGGAAGAGGGCTTATCGAACTAAACTATGTAGTTCCCATTATAAAAATACCTTTCCTTATTTTAATCGTTCATGTTACGTTAACGTTTCCATACGTGGTTAGAATTTTTAGGTCCAAATTAGAAGAGTTGAACCCTGAATTTGAAATAGCATCTAGAACGCTTGGAGCATCAGTTTTCACAACATTTAGGTCAATCGTGTTTCCTCAAGCCTTACCTGGTCTCTTTTCTGGTGCGGTGCTAGCTTTTGCAAGATCACTTGGCGAAACAGGTGCAACAATGATTGTAGCAGGTGTAAATACGACTGCTTCGATCGCAATTGTTAAGTGGGTGTTAGAATTCAAGATTGCTCCTGCCTCATTTTTAGGATTTCTCTTAATATTAATTGCATCATTAATGATTTTACCAATTGAATATTTTGTTTCAAGAGAAAAAAGCATTTCATCCCTACCCAATTTAACTGAAACGTTAAAGATCGAGAAATATCTTTTAAAATTTGAGAAAAATGCTTCAAGAAAACTTTACTGGGTCAAAGAATTTGTAAGTTTTATTTTCATTGGAATATGTGTAATTTTACCAATATTGGTGGTATTAAACTCCGTTATTCTTTACTGGAACGCTGATCCATATACGGGTAAAATTGAAGGAGGTGTAATATATCAATTATTTGGCCCTGCAAACTACTTTAAGAGCCTAACTAGGGCAACTGCAGTTTCACTTATAGTTGCCACAGTTTCAACATATATTTCCGTCTGCATTGGCATCGCAACAACTATCGCCATTGAAAAATATAGATTTTGCCGAGCTATAAGATCTTTACTTAAAGTTCCACTTGTTGTACCCACATCTGCTCTCGGTCTTTCCGTGGTTCTTTTATGGGGACCAAAAGGCCTCGGCCTCATAAATCCTGGAATATGGCTTATAATACTTACACACATTGTTTTTTCAGTTCCAGTAGTAGTTGAGTCCGCCCTTGCCTCTTATGAAGGATCTGGCGTAGAAGTTTACGAAGAAGCTGCACGTAGCTTAGGTGCAACACCTTACGATGTAGCAGAGACCGTTACGTTACCAATAATAAAGAGAGGAATATTCACCGGAGCAATACTGTCATTTACACACTCTCTAGGCGAAACAGGTGCAACACTCATAGTTATGGGAAGAGATGTAACTGTATCAACCTTGGTTATCAACATGGTTGAAGGCTTAGCTATACCTGCCGCGCTTTTCGCTTCAACTTACCTAATAGCTTTATCTCTAATACTTCTATTTGCCTTTAGAAAAATTTCAAAATGATAAATCTTAAGTGGAAGAAGGCTGGTGTCTATCTGTGATAAACATTAAGTTAATCGGTGTAACAAAAAGATTTGGAACAATAACAGCAGTAGATAATATAAATCTCGATATAGAGAGAGGGGAACTTTTTACAATTCTTGGACCTACAGGCGCTGGAAAAACAACAACTCTAAAGTTAATAGCTGGCCTTTTAAAGCCTGATGAAGGGGAAATCTATTTTGACGGACAACTTGTTAACGACGTGCCGCCTGAAGAAAGAGATATAGGCTTTGTTTTCCAAGGATACGCTTTATTTCCTCACATGACAGTTTGGGAAAACGTTACATATGGGCTCCTCGTAAGAGGAATGGATCCAGAAAAAGTTGAGAGAATAGGAAGAGAAATCCTTTCCAAAGTCCACTTATTGGAAAGGGCAGATTCCTATCCTCATGAGTTAAGCGGCGGTATGCAGCAGAGAGTTGCACTTGCAAGAGCATTAGCCTCAGGGTCAAAGCTTCTCCTTCTCGATGAGCCTTTATCAGCATTAGATGCTAGATTAAGGGAAGAATTAAGATTTGAACTCAGAAACATTGTTAAAGAAACGGGTGCAACGGCAATACAGGTAACACATGACAAATACGAAGCTTTACAGCTATCTGACCGCATAGCCATCTTAAGAAAAGGAAAAGTTGTACAAGTTGATACACCCGTAAACTTATTTACTAAGCCGAATTCGATTTTTGTTGCCAACTTTATTTGTGATATGAATTTCTTCGAAGGAATAGTGAAAAAGGTAGATGAAGAAGGATCCATCATACAGCTTAGAGGCGGACCATTAGTGAAAACCTTAGATAGAACACATAGAGTTGGTGAAAGAGTGGTTGTAGCAATTAGATTTGAAGACGTTGAAATAAAAACGGGAGAAGTCGAGCATCCATACTCTATCTACGGGAAGGTGGAAAGGATATCGTTTTTAGGCCCTTTCGTTAGAATAGAAGTGCTTTTAGATAACGGAGAAGAAGTTTCAGTAAAATTGCCTGCTACAATCGGGTATAGATTCGAACTTGGAGACCGCATAACCGTAAACTTTGAGCCCACGAAAACCATTGTTTACTCTTATCCTAGAGCAGGATTAGCTGAAGAACTAATAGTAGAGTAGGGGGAAAATATGCCTGACGTCAAACTTGTTAACATATCGAAGAGATATGGAAAAGGTAGAATTATTGCTGCCGACAAAGTTAATTTAGAAATTAAAGACGGAGAATATTTTACAATTTTAGGGCCCTCAGGGTGCGGAAAAAGCACCCTACTAAAAATCATAGCAGGCATCGTTAAGCCAGATGAAGGAGAAGTTTACGTTGGTGGGAAACTTATCAATGATGTTCCAATAGAAGAGAGACGCATCGCCATGGTATTTCAAAACATACTTCTATTCCCTCACATGAATGTAGAGGAAAACATAGGGTATGCTCCTAGAGTTAAAGGAATAGAAAGAGAAAGAAGGGCGAAAATAGTAGAAGAAATAGTTTCAATGTTAAAATTAACATTAAGGTCTACAGCTTTTCCAGATGAGCTTAGTAGAGGAGCGCAGCAAAAAGTTAGCTTAGCTAGGGCAATAGCATCGGAAACAAATCTATTTCTTCTCGATGAGCCCCTATCAGCATTAGACTCGCGAGTAAGACTAGAACTACGATACGAGTTACGGAGACTGGTAAAAGAGCTTGGAGTAACAGCTATACATGTTACACATGATCAGGAAGAAGCTATGTCAATTAGCGATCGCATAGCAATAATGAAACATGGAAAGATAATTGAAGTAGGATCTCCAGTAGAGTTATACTTGGGGCCACAGGAAGTCTTCACAGCTCATTTTCTTGGAAAAATGAATTTCACGGAAGGAGTGGTAATAGAGTCTTCCGGAGGAGAATGTTTAGTAGAAGTATCTGGTGGAGTGAAGATAAAAACTAAGGCAAAAGGAAGATTTACAAGAGAACATGTAGTGCTTGCTATAAGACCCGAATTTATTAAATTATCTCAAACGATAAATGAGAATAACAAAAATGTCATAGAAGGTAGGATTATTGAGAAATTTTACACTGGAAGCTACATTTACTATAAAGTGAAACTAGAAAATGGAATAGAAGTATTCACTTTAACAGAAGCCGAAAAAATATATAAAGACGGAGATAAAATCTATGCTTCTTTTCCACCAGAATACGTAATTCTCTTTAAATACCCCGAAGAAGGCTTAGAGAAGGAATTATCCCTAGAATAACCCAACACGGCAATTTCATTGCACACATCCTACTCGTTAAGTTTCAGCGCATTCCATATTTTTGGCAAGTATCTTACATGTTTTGGGCTCGGCCTAAGACCATACTCAGGTGCTCTATGTGTCATGTCCAACAAGATGTTCATTAACTCTTTTCCTCTTATTCTGTGCAACCCTCCTCTTACTACACTGATCTCATCAAAATTTTTCACAAAGTCTCTACGAATGTTAGGCCCTGTAATTAGCAGTGGTACGGGGTCTCCGCTATGAATACCTATACTACATGGTGTTGTATGGTCAGCTGTGAGTACAAAGGTAGCCCCTTCTTTTATTGTATCCATTATTATTGGCAGCGCATTATCTATTCTACTAATCATTTCAGCCTTTCCTTTAGCGTCTTTACTATGAGATAAAGTATCCGTACCCTTGATATGAATAAAAACAAAATCGTAGTTTTCCAAAGCATTAACGGCGGCTTCAAATTTTCCCTTAATATTAGTATTTGGTAAACCAGTTGCACCTTCAACATCGATTAACTTAAAACCTAGTTCAAAGGCCACGCCACGATATAAAGGTCCAGCAGCGACACAAGCAGGCTTCATGCCCCATCTTTCCTCAAAATTTTCAAGTTTAATTCTTTTACCAGCTCCTCTTGGCAACACGATATTAGCTGGTAGCTTACCATGTTTTATCCTTTCCACATTAATGGGATGCGTATTTAAAACACTAAAAGTCTGTAAAACAAATTTGTTAACTATTTGAGCGGTTTTTTGAACAGCTTCAAAATCAACAGCAGATTCGAGAGGAACAGACTCGAGAACGGGAGCACCAACCTCGTGAGGATCGGAATCAGTAATATTTGCACTTAAGCCTTCACCCTTCAATATTAAAAATCCTCTATGCTCCAATGTATGGACAAACCTTACCTTAACCCCATCAATTTCATCTATTTTCTGAAGTTCTTTAGCTAAAGCTTCTGCCTCATCGCCGCTGATCCTACCAGCACGTCTATCAACAACAATAAGTTCATTATCTCTTTTTCTAACGGTAGAAAAATTACATCTAAATGCAACTTCATCATCTGAAATTTTATAGCCATATCCCGCAGCTTCAAACAAACCTCTACCCGGATATTCTTTTTCAGGATCATAACCAAAAATAGCTAAATGGGCAGTATCGCTACTTGGAGGAACGCCGGGAGCGATAGGATCCATTAAACCTGTAACTCCTTTCTCGGCAAGTTCATCCATATTTGGAGTCTCAGCATACTCCAAAGGAGTTTTATCACCAAGTTCCTTAACCTGTCTATCGGCCATGCCATCGCAAACAAGTAAAATTATTTTCCCAAAGTATTGCACAATGTTCCCTCCATAGCTAACTATTAGAGATATACCATGTAAGTAGATGCTTTAAATTGCTACTTATTTTAATTTTTCTCTGTAAAATTGTGATTAGGCCCTAAAACAGCAAACTGAAAATTTAACAATGAACACTTATAATTTAACACTTCCTCTTATGTAAAAAGCTAAAACTTCAACACGATGGTTTCTTAGGAAATATGGTAACAATATTGCTCTCATGTACTGTATTAAAAGCGGCATTAGAACTGTTCTCCTCGTAGTAAGCGATATACCTACCTTAATTCCTATCGTAAACTAAACGCACGAAAATTAACCATAAAATCGAGAAAAGGCAAGAGGAAGATTTGCCGCTGCAGAGGCCGCCAATACTCCTAAAACATTCTAAAGTTACCTTTCCGAGATAACATATATGAAGGAAGGGTAGCTTATTAAAGATATAAGGTAAAAACTGGATTGTAGAAAAGGTTGAGGATTCAAAGCCTCCTTTTCATGATTCATTTAAGTAGGATAGCCTTGACATATATGCAATAAAGTATAGTAGTAAGGTAAACCACTACATTTTTAAACCCTCAATAAAATATATCGAGACAATAAATCCAAGTTGCACTAAACCAAGAAGGTGCAAATCGTTGAGCACACATAAGAACAATATCGTTAAAATTTGGTTTGCTATTTCTATAACATTAATACTTCTGTTGTTCATACTACCAACCTCTGCGCAAGAAACATTGACATTTGGAGTTGAAGAAGGAGCCACATGGACGTTACATCGTGAAACTATTTCGGAATGGGAGTCAGGAATTTCAAATGAAACAATAATTTTTCTAAACGTCACAGGAAACGTTATATATCTTAATTTTTCAGTTTTTGCAGAGTACACGCATCAAAATGAAACATTCCAATATAACTACACAGAAGTATACACCTATAATCTAACCGATTTCACAAAATTCCTAAACGAAACAATAATGGAAGGAGAATTTCCATATATACTACCAGTAAACTGGAGCCTAATTGAAAACACTTTACAGCAACTCAACCGAACAGGCAAAACCACAATAGTATATTTCAAAGAAGTACCCAAAGACTACATAGGAGATAAACCCGTAGATATAATTTTCATTACAGTAGAAATAAACAAGACAGAATCATACACATCAGATAACACAAATTACACACATATGTCGCTCATAAACGTTAAAGGGAAATACGGCAAGAAAACAGGTATCCTTCTGGAAGAAGACTACTTTTACGAATATTACTACTACAAGAATAATAGTTTAACAGAGTATTACAACTCAACGGAAACACTTTGGATAACAAATAGCAGTTTTACCTACTGGGAAACAGAAGTGACAGAGCAACCAAGTGAAAACGAAACATTCCCTGAAATAACTGCAACGACCGTAGCAACATCAACATCTGGGGCTATCTCGGGAATTATTTCCGCAACTGCAGCTGTAGCCACAGCCGCGGGCGTTAGCGGTGTATCCACGACGGTGACTACTTCCGTGGGGCAAGCTGCTGCTCCAAGCCTTGTGCCAGGTGAAGAGGCAACAAAAGGGTTTGAAAGCGCTAGGAGTAAATTCTCATGGAAATATCTCAAGTATTTATTAAAACTCAGAAAGCTTAAACGTAAAAAGAAAAAGGAAGAAATACCTCCTCCGAAAAACACCATAAAAATGACTATAGCTTTAGCTATAATCGGCGCCATAACCGGTTCTGGAGCAGCCGCTATTGCATATGGATTATCTGCACCTTTAACCCTGCTTGTAATGTTAGTCACGGCAGTTATAGGTTTCACTTTAGCAGAGGCAGGTCTAAGCCTCTTTATACGAAGATACGTATTCTATAGAGTGCGTTCGATTCAGTGGGGAAAGAAAGAGAAACTTTCACTTCTCATAATTCTAATTACAGGTCTCTACGGCGTAGTAACATCATTCATATCAGCAGCCTTACTAGCTAAAGCAGCCGCAGCACTAGTGACATCTGCAGTGATCCCAACAGGTATAATTGCATACTTCACTGCAGAAGAAGTCACAACGATGATGAGTGCAGAATAAACACCTTTTCATTTTTATTTTTAATCTTTCAACCTCTAACAGTCTGATTTGCTGTTTTAAGCAATAATCGCAACTAGTTCGTTGAATAGAGCCTCATGACGTTTGAAGGTTTTTTCAGTATTTCTTTAATTTTATCGTGTTGCCTTAACAATTTTCTTGCCAAATTATAAAAAAGGAATCCTTTGATTTCAAAACGAGAAACATGATATTTTCTTGCTTTAAACTTATCAATAAAAATGAGACTAAAGTTTTCTTTTCGAGAAATGATCCTGCTCCCTCCTCTAGAAACATAAAAGTAGTGAAGTGTATTGGTTGGAAAGCTTTTTAACGCTTCTTCAATTGCAATTAAATATTTCACTCCAAGTAGAAAAAAGGCTATATCATATTTTTCCCTCTCAAGTATTTTCAGCAGTTTTTCTTCTATTCTAAGTCTCTTGCTTCTACGTCTAATCTCCTCTTTACTCATATCGCCAAAGGTACATTCGTAAGGTGGAATTAAAGTTTTTTCCTCTAAAAGGCCGAATCCGGCGGAAAGAATGTAAAAGTCAACGCATTCAACGCTTGGAATTGAACGTAAAATATCTACGGCTTTAACTGTGTATAAGTGTTGGCCACCCAAGTACATGTCTCTAGCAGGTAAAACCATGTCCTTAAGGTCTTCTCGTTCAATTAATTTCTCTCTACCAAACTTATCGATAACCTCGCAAGTAATATCTAAACGTTTAAACTTTTTCTTAGCGGTGCATGAACCTAAAACGAATATCCTCAATGCTAACACCAGTTAAAATAAATGAAACTTACTTCCTCTAAATGTTAAGCGTTAATTTTAAAATTGTTATCGCAACTTGTATCTAAAGAAATTTAATAAAACTTTGCTGCGCAGCATTTCCATTTGTTGAAAGGAGAGGTGAACCCTTTGGCTGAAAAAAGTGGAGAAAAAAGTGAGGAAGAGAAAGAACCTAGCAAAGCATATCTATTCCCGTATATTCTTTTCAGCATTTCAATAATTGTTTTCATTTGCACACCAGCAATGCTTATAAAGCTTCAACCATCCGTATGGGTACCTATACTATTAGTTAACATTGTAGTGTTTTTAATCGCACAATCATTACTTAAAGAATAAATTTAAAATGCGAACATTATTAATGTAATATTGATATGTCTGGAAATTTAGAAAAAACTTTTCCGCCATCTCTTCTTAGTAAGGTAATTTATGCAGATCTAATTTTAGTATCTGAGTGGCAAAGTGAAGTTGCACTAAGAAGTAGATCCATCGAAACACATCAAAACTCAACGAAATATGCTGTTATAAGAGTTTTAAGCCGCGAAGGCTGGGGAATAGCAACAACGAATAAGCTGGATATAGAAAGCCTTAAGAAAGCAGCTGAAAAAGCATATAGAACATCAAAAACAGCAACAATTCCATTAGAGAAAAAATGGGAAACCCCGATCCAATTAGCGCCAACAAAACAAGTAAAGGGAACCTATAAGCATCCTGAGAGAATTACACCAGAAAACGTCAGTGAAGAGGATCTTACAGATTTCCTTTTAAAGCTGAAAGCGTTGCAAATAGATACTTTAGGGCCAAGATACGGCTGGTGTGAAGCAATAATAACATACAGAAAAATAAAGAAGCAAATAATAACATGTGAAGGAACAAACGTCACCGAAGAAAAACCGTTAACAGACCTAGTTCTATATACAGTTGCTAAAGGCCCTTACGGAAAACTCTCGACAGCAAGCATGATCGAAGGAGGAACAGGAGGATACGAATTAATTTTAGGAGAAAAAATTAAGAAGGAAGCAGTAAAAATAGCTGAGAGGGCAAAAATGCTTACACAAGCACGACTGTTGAACCCTATGTGGAGGGGAAGAAAACTACCAGTCATACTAGATGGAGAATCAGCTGGAGCATTAATCCATGAAGCAATTGGACACATGCTCGAAGCAGACCGTCTAATAGAGACAAAAACTAACATACACATGTTAATAGGGTCAAAAATAGGGTCCGAAGAACTAACGGTAATTGATAATCCAAGAATGTTAGGAGGTTACGGGTCATATATTGTTGATGATGAAGGAGTAATTGGAGAAAGGAAAACTCTGGTTGAAAATGGTATCGTAGTAAATTTATTTCATACACGGTGGACAGCAGCAATAGCAAACGAGGAGCCAAATGGAAGTGCTAGAGGGCTAACCTATGTTCCGAGAAGCTTAATGAGCAACATTTATGCAAAACCTTCGGACTGGAAGTTTAAAGAAATGACGGAAGATATAAAAATTGGTTTTTACCTTGAAGGCTTAATTAAAGCAGAATTAAGGGGAGACGATGTAATTATTGAACCTGAAATAGCCTACCTTATAGAACAAGGTGAAATAAAGGTTCCTGTTAAGGAAATAAAGATAGCAGGTAAAGTTAAGAAAGTCTTGCAGAGAATCGAAGGCATAGGAAGGAACATTACATTCAAACCCGGTTTGGAGAAGGGAAACCCCATAAGTAGTGGTGCTCCTTACATGAAAATTAGCAATGTACACATTTTAAATTAAAATTATAAATTGTAACCTTTATCACAATACAAAAACCTTAAAAATAAAGTAGCATAATGTGAGCAAGAACAAGTTTAGCGACATGGATGTGTCATAGGGTTTGGAGACACATACATCGAGATATTATATTAATGATCTGCGTCTAAGACAATTTTCTGAGGTTGAGGCAGCTTGACAGCAAGTAGATTACAGTTACTACGATCCCAAGTGACATCTCTCAGGGAAAAACGATTTCTAATAATAGAAGAATTAAAAAAACTAAGGGAGAGGGCGAGAGAATACAGAGAAAAGCGCGATCAAATAAACAGTAAGGTCAAAGAGATAGCAGAGAAAATAAAAGAAGAAAGGGAAAAAAGAAGAGCAGTAAACGAAGAAATAAACCTTTTAAATCAAATAAAAGCTGAATTAAATGCTCAAATCGAAGAGAAAATGGAAAAAATAAAAGAATTAATGCAATCTATGAAAAAACTGGACTTCAGCCCTAAGAAACTCCTTAGCCTTCGAGAAAAACTGGAGTGGCGAATACAAACAGAACCACTGCCTTTAGAAGAGGAAAATAGACTAGTTGAAGAAATAGCGCAAATAAGTGCAAAACTCATCGACTACGAGGAAAACCAAAAAATAAAACAGGAAATAAACAAAATAAAACAGGAAATAAAAGAACTCAGAACACAGGTAAAAGAGGTTCAACAAAATCTCATTCAGAAAAAAGCAGAAAACCAAACATACAGGTTAAAAATACTTGAACTCGGAAAGCAAAGAGACGAACTTAGACAGGAAGCAAATGCGTATCACAACAACTACATAGAACTCATGACAAGAATAAAAAGCCTCCAAGAGGAACTTGACAAAATTTCAGCTCAGCTAGGAGAAACCATAATAAAACTGCAGGAAGCAAAAATCGAGGAGAAAGCTAGAGAAGTACTTGAAAGAAAGAAGAAAGAACAAGAATTAATACGGAGAAAATTAGCGGAGATAGAAGAGAAGCTAAAAAGAAAGCAAAAACTAACCTTTGAGGAATTTGTACTTCTACAGCAAACCAAAGGGTTGGGCCACATAACATAATATACAATTTCTCCCAACAACAAATTAATTCTATTTTTTAATCAACTGCTAAATGTCGTAAACCGCACCTATTATAATTTCAAAGTGTGATACACACAGAAATGTCCTTAAAGTTTCTAGATTTGCTAGTTTTACTACAAAAACCGTCAAACACCTACAGTTTTGTATCGATATTTTTATATTTCTATATGTTGAGTCAACAAGTAGAAATAACAAGGGTGATTAAAATGTTTATATGGCGTGGAAGAGGTTTTCTCAGAGACTTAAAATATCAAATAAGCCCTGTAGAGTTTCTAATACTCTTAAGTCTACTTGAAAAACCAAAACACGGCTACGATATAATGAAAGAACTTGAAGAAAAATTTGAAAACGTGTGGACACCAAGAAGCGGCACTCTTTATCCATCTCTTTCCCGACTGGAAGAAAAAGGATACATAAAGGGAGTAATAAGAGGAAACAGGAAGCTATATATGCTAACCGACAAAGGAATCGAAATAGTGAGAGAAATCGCTGAGAACTTCGATAGAGAGGCGGAGTTTTTAGATAGATTTGTCCAAATGGCTAACTATAAATTCTTAGAGGAATTTGCACCAAGATACGCTAAAAGATTCATTGAAAAAATGTTAAATAAAGCATTTCAAACACTAGATGTAGCCATAAGGAAAATAGGGCTTTTAGATCCAAGTGAACAATTAAGAAAGCTACAATATGCTAGGGAAATGCTAGAGAGAAGATTACATAAAATAACATTATCAATAAGCGAAACTAAAAGGTCTATTGAGGAGAGAAGGAAAAGAATGGTGAAAATAAAGGTTGAATAAAAGGGAGGGAGTCAAATGTACTTTGGTAGAGATGTTTTCCGAATGGGTCCATTTAAACCGTTAATTGATGTGTTTCTGGGTGTGAAGACTTTGTTTCATCCCTATTTTACGGAAAAAGATGTGTGGATAGACGAGGAGGATGGCACAGTTATTATAAAGATAGTTCTGCCTGGATTCAAAAAAGAACATATCGAAATAAGAGCAGATAAAGAGGAAATATACGTGAAAGCAGAAAAACCAGCTGAAGACGAGTTTGAAAAACAGTATTGGAGAAGATATATTGAGAACGGAAGAATCGTAATAAAATGGAAAATTTCGATGCCCACAACTATTGAACCAAATTCTGGTAAAGCCAAAATGGACGCAGGAATCCTTACAATAAAATTTAGGAAGAAAGTAAAAGGAGAAAAAGTGCCAATAGACTAATCGTCTTTAATAATCAAGAAACTGGTTAAACCCAATAATAACAGTTTATATATTAAATCTAACAAGAACAGGTCTTCGAATTTACCTTAGTAGCAACATAGAAGTTAATAGGTCGTGCATCGACCGTTATAATTTGTTTAACCAACAAATATTATGTTAAACTGGGGATATGTTTTAAAGTTAGAACACTATGTTCTAAATGTTAGAATTATATGCCTTAAACTTCACACTAACCTAAACCTTATACTTTAAGTATGTTGGCTGAGTGGCTTTGGGGGATTGAATAAAGTTGGGCATACTTGGAATAGCTTTACGTTCTATAGTTAGAAACCCTAGAAGATCATTAACAATAAGTATAGGAATTGTTTTGGCAATAACCTTAGTAGTAGGCGTTTTTCTAACTGCAGACTATATGGGACATGCACTTCTAATAGAAGCATTAAAAGAAGTAAATGTTGACTTAGAAATCACCATAATGCACAGAAGTATTTCCGAATACAAAGACGTCGTACAACAATTGGAAAAATTTGAAGAAATAAAGACAGTAGAACCTTATATCTCAGGAAGTTTATGGGGCTATAATATAACAAAAGATGGAAAGCTAATATGGCCAATCTACAATGAAACGACGGGAGTCCCGATTTACGAGGAAATAATAACTGCCTATGGTTTCAGAGAAAATATGTCTATTGGTGAAATAGTAACGTCGGAGGGAAATCTAAACCTTACAGGGGACAACGTGGCAATAACCAGCGAACTAGCTGAAAGTCTTGGATTAAAACCAGGAGATAAAGTAACGTTTTCATACATAGAATGGAAAGAAGAAACAAGAGAAATTAAAAAAGTAAATGCAACTGTCTGCGCGATTATAAACATTGAAGGCAAGTTAAAAGAAATAATGGAACAAAAAATATACCACCCTTGGTATGGAATCGTTGGTGGTTATGGTTACTATGGATATTATCGTTACGAACGGAGTTATAAAGTGAATCATATTATAACTTCCATAGAATTTGCCTATAAATTAGGCATAGCAAAGGGGTATGAACATTATTATGCTGAACCTGAACCTTTCTTGCCAAAATCTCTAATAGTGCAATCTGAATATAAGGCTCAAGAAGAGGAACTAATAAACATAGGGTACTGGGTTTTTGTTGACCGTGATGCTGTTTTAAACCCTTGGGATATAGATGAAACCCTAAAAAACTTAGAGAGGTTAGAGATCAAAATAGGAAATGTGTGTAGCTATTACGGAGATTATTCTATTTATAACAATTTAAGAGATGCGGTCTACTATTATCGTTTTCAGGTAGAGAGCTTAAAATATGGTTTCGGTTTAAGCAGTTTACCTGTTTTGTTTTTGGCTTGGTTTTTTGCTTTAACTGCAAGCTGGATCTCAGTAAATGAAAGAAGAAGAGAAATAGGCCTCCTAAAAGTCAGAGGAGCAACCAACAAACAAATATTCACATCAATAATAATAGAAACCGTAATAGTTGGAGCTCTCGGGGGAATAGTTGGAGCTCTTATCGGCTATTTAAGCAGTACATATTTCATAAAAATACTTGCAGAGAAATTTGCAGAAACTTTAATTCCAAAGAAGATATTATTTGAACTTCTACCATTTTACATCGGGTTTAGCATAGTTGTTGGTATTATTATATCCCTTCTTGCAGCTTTTATTCCGGCAAGAAGAGTAGCGAATATGGAAGTACAGAAATGTTTACAAGAATATTTAGAGGAAATAGAGGCAGAAAAATGGAAACCAAGGTTAACGTGGATACTTTTCATACTTGGACTGTTTAAAACTGTTGAAATGGCACTAGGATTGTCGGTATTAAAAATATTGATGCAAACTGACTTCTACGCTGGAAATATATTTGTTATTTTGCTTTTAATGGTTTTAAATTTCATTGATATGATTCTCCTTCCTCTTGGGCCTTTATTTTTCATTTACGGTTTAAGTAGAATAATTACACATTACGCTTCGAAACTTCAAAAAGTTTTCAGGGCAATTGTAAAGCCAGTTCTCGGAGAACTTAGTGATGTAGCCGTTAAAAACTTTGCAAGAAAATCTACAAGAACAGCAAGAGTAATGTTCCTAATGGCATTAACACTTTCCTTTGGAATAATAATGGTAACCACGTCAGCATCTTCGACTCAATTCACAATCAAAACATTGGAAATAGAGGTAGGAGCAGACATAAAAGTGCTATCAGCAAATCCAACAAACGAAACGCAGCTACTCAACAATATTAGCAGCATCGAAGGAATAAAAGCAATAACTACAGTTAGAGAAACCAGTGCAAGCGGTTCTATCAGCTACGCAAGACTTATTATCGTCGATGAAAACTATTTCAACGTGTCTTTCATTAAAGAAAGATACTTAAAATATCAAAAAGGCGGGTCTATGGAAGAGGTTTACAAGACGTTTAAGAATGGTGAAAACTGCTGTATAATAAGCCAACATATAAGTGAAGAATACGCGTATGAACCAGGGGACATCATAAGAGTAACGTTAACCGAAGAAGGAAGACAAATCAGGACGGATCTAACAGTTGTAGCAGTTGCGGAAATTCTTCCTGGATTACACTACTCGATATCTGACCTGTATTATAACGATGTAATAGTTATTAGTTCTAAATGTGCCCAAAGTTATTTCAATGTTCAGAAGATAACGACAATACAGCTTTTGATCGACGTAGCGGATAATGCAAATAGTACAGCGATCGCTGAGAAACTAAGAACGGAATACGATGAAATTTATGGGGCAGTTTCTTTCGAAGAAAGGGTACATGAAACTCTACATGAATCATTGGCACCCGTATTTCCAAAATTCTACTACATCGAGTTTATATTTGCACTTATAATCGCCATAACTGGGTTATCGTTAATAATGATGATGGCAGCACTAGAAAGGCAAAGAGAAGTGGGATTGCTAGTAGCAAGAGGAGTAGACAGAAAACAAATAGTAAAAATATTCTTAGGAGAAATTCTCTTAATAGTTGTAATATCTTTTGCACTTGGCATAGTAGAGGGACTATCCATAGCTTACGGCTACCTAAAAACCTTTATGTTCCCCTTACCAGGATTCGAAATTCCATTTAAAATACCCCTAGTAATACCTTCTGAACTTTATCTACTACTAATTATAGGGCTAATCGCGTCGCTAACAGCGTCTCTTGTACCGGCATGGTATCTAACTAAGAAGAGAATAGCTGAAGTTTTAAGAATTCATCACTAAGGTTCATCACTAAGGAGGAGAAGAAATGAGTATTGTTTGTAAAGATCTTGTAAAAATTTATAAAACAGGAAAAGTTGAAGTTGTAGCTCTTCGAGGACTATATTTAACAGTAGAAGAAGGGGAAATTCGAGCCATAGTAGGGCCTTCTGGAAGCGGGAAAACAACCCTTCTAAACATTATAGGTGGAGTTGATAGACCCAGCGCCGGTAAAGTGATTGTGGACGGCACTGATTTAACAACATTAACTGATGCTCAACTGGTCGAATACAGAAGGAAAAGAGTCGGCTTTGTTTTCCAATTTTTCAACCTAGTTCCAAATCTAACTGCAATGGAAAATGTTGAGTTGCCAATGGCAATAGCGGGAGTTCCAAGATCTCAAAGACATAAAAGGGCAATGGAACTACTTGCACTAGTTGGATTAGAAGATAGGGCACATCATAAACCGGATGAACTTAGCGGCGGTGAACAGCAGCGTGTTGCAATAGCAGCAGCGCTTGCAAACGATCCACCAATAATCTTAGCAGATGAACCAACAGGAGAACTAGACACAAAAACAAGCAGACAAGTAGCACAGTTATTTACACAACTAAATAAAGAACTTGGAAAAACAATAATAATAGTGACACATGATCTAGCGATTGCAACCATTGCACATAAAATCAGCAGAATTGAAGATGGGACAATAGTTTCAACGGTAACACCTGCAGAACTAGAAGCAGTAGGTTACCCAGCGGGAGAAAAACTGGAAGAAAGAATCAGAAGGCTAGAAGAGAGAAGAGCAGCAATAGAAGAAGAAATGAAAAAACTAGAAGCAGACTACAAAGCAGGAAAAATAGCTTCCGACGATTTCGTTAAAAGATACGCGGAACTAAAAAGCGCCCTAGAGAGAGTTGAAGAGGAAATAAAGAGATATACATTAGCTTAACTTACCAAAAAATAAACTGTAATGGAATGGCCATCGTAATTCAAAAATTATCTAAATTCGCTCCATTTCGTATTTAAAAACTGCTTAACTTATTTTTAATGTCTTTTGCTTACTTCCCTTTTTAATTAGATTTTCAAGAGATTTTATAGCAAACTTCACAGTTTCTTTCAATCTTTCCCAGTGATATTCTCTTTCAACAATTTTCTTGCTCCTAGATAGTAATTCTAGGTAGGCGAAAATTTCTTCGGAAATACCTGAAAAAATGCCCCGTATATCGTCTGGATCCCCGACAATATCTTTAAAGTCATCAGATGAACGTTGTTTTAATGCTTTAGCAACAAACAATATGTTAATTAACGCTTTTTCTTCTCTCTCATCAATAACTTCACCTATAGGCCCCATATCTTCCAAAGCTTCTTCTAGTTTTCCCTTAATAAATTCCAAAAATTCATCTAAAGGAGCATTAAGGAAAAGAACTAAGAGAGTACTTTTTTCCTTATGAATTAGTACAGGGCCTTGTACAGCGTTAATTGAGGATGGAATGATAAGCCCAGAGCTACCTCCCCACGGTCTGATTCTACTTTCAACCCATACGTTCCAAATTTTTTTCCAAAGGTCGTTCCACGTACTCAAATCCTCACACATCCAAAATTTATGGTTAATAATTTATCATTAAATTACGTTATTTTATTTTGTCTTACTTAATCATTAATTTTTCGCTTGTATATCTTAACGTAATACTTTGATGATATGTGGAGGAACTTTAGGTTTAAGCTCCTGAAATCAGTTTTTCTATTATTTCGTCGGTGATTTCTATCTCTAAGGACCACATATCTTTTAAAATTTTTCTTAAGACTTCTTTAACAAGTTTGTCCTCTCTTAGAAACTCTTTTAGAAATATTACTGCTTCTCTAAGATTATTGGAAGCTAGCCAGTAAGCTACTATATACAGTTTTTGATTGATTTTCTCTTTTACTTTCTGTTCATTAGACATTCCCCTCACCACTAATTCATAGTAACACGGAATTATATAAGCATTTTTCTAATTAAATAAAACATTGTATAATTTTTATATCGATGTTTAATAAAAAACTCTCTGTATAACAAAGCATCCAAAATTAAACAAACCAAAATTGATTG
>Ga0190309_1000033_pt1 | contig 49191 bp, 55 predicted proteins | sample 48700767_MG_FD_161656 | JGI IMG/M metagenome (GOLD analysis project Ga0190309, IMG submission 161656) | Hydrothermal vent sediment bacterial communities from Southern Trench, Guaymas Basin, Mexico - 4870-07-6-7_MG | ecosystem: Environmental > Aquatic > Marine > Hydrothermal vents > Sediment ... | reverse complement strand
TATAAAGGAAAAGAACATACTCCAATCTCAGAGCTCAGAGCAGTAACTCAAGTACTAAAGCTAACTAGTAAGATGAACTTGAAATCGCATATAACTCATGTAACACTGCCCCAAAGCATAGATATGATAAGGGTAAAGATACCTGAGGTAACTGTGGATACATGTCCCCATTATGTTCTACTTTCCGAAAAATATAGGAGTTCAAGATACTATAGGGTAAACCCTCCACTGAGAGCTGAGAGTTGCAGAAGAGAACTACTAAAATACCTCATAGATGGTAAAATAGACATACTCAGTACGGATCACGCTCCGCATACTCTAGAGGAGAAATTAGAACTTGAAAGACCGGGATTTCCTGGACTTGAGACAGCACTACCACTAATGTTAACACTAGTAGCTAGAGACGTAATAGGGCTAGATAGAGTAGTAGAGTTGTACTCTATGAGACCTGCCAGATTACTAGGATTGAGTAATATCACAGGGAAAATAGCCAAGGGATACTACGCTAACCTAGCGGTAGTGGATTTGAAAAGAGAATGGAGAGTAGACCCTCAGAACTTCCTAAGTAGAGCTAAGCACTCACCCTTTGAGAACTGGAAAATTAGAGGAAAAGTATATGCTACCTTTGTTAGAGGGGTTATGGTTTATGAGAACGGTGACATAACTACACGCTGGGGATATGGCATGAATATAAAAACTTATAAGCCTCCTCCATCACTTCCTTCTTCAAATCAGTGAGATTTTTCTCTATGTTCTTTTTATAATCTATCCTGAAAGAGTATTGTAGCTATAATTGTTGTCGACCAGTAGTGTAGTCTGTTGTCTCTGAGACCTACTAGTCGGATTAATTAAAATAGCAAGTCGATCTAGGTAGTTACTTAAGGAGTGAAAAACTTCAGTCGGTTATTTCATTCGATTAAACTATTTCAGGAGACAGGCCTAAGATCTCACATAATTCCTCTAAATCTGAAGAATAATCACCATAGACCAATGAAAAGTGATGACCATAGTTAGCAACTCTCTTCATAAGCCTTCTAGCATTCTTTACTCTTATTTCAAGAGTTTGTCTACAGGCTATTCCCTCATAAGATTCAACTACGGTTCCTGTGGATACCAGCATCTTGTTTAAACTAGCATGAACTCTAGCGAATGTAACTGGTTTATTTAACTCTACATGAACGTAAAAAGAGGCCCCATATTTCTGATCGTGAAAATCAAAAATTTCATAGGGCAATTTCTCCTCTTTAAATCCCTTAACTTTGAGTGGAGGAACATCATGAGAGAATCTAACTAGGTTTCTCTCCTCATCATGTAACCATAGGTTACCCATGAACGTAGGCTTATCGGTTAACCACATTAATATCATCATGGCTAATAATGCACTTAAGTCAGCTTCACATGAAGCAGGCACTCCTTCATCTTTAAGTAATGAGAAAGCTAGGCATGGAGTTACTTTATATTTAAAGAATATGGATTCTGCACAGTTGATAGTAACAGTATTTGCTCTATACCTTTTCATCATCCGTTTTATTGCAATATATAGTTGAACTGCTCTTTCGACATCAGTTCTATCCACTTTAACACTTAAAGCACCATCCATAAGTTTACCTGCAAGACTCCTCACTTCATCGCTTGATCCTATGGTTTTATATACATTAAATAATTGTTCACTAGGTACTAACGTACTTTCGATTCCAAACTTAGTCTTCATTTTATCTAGGTCGTAAGCGCTACTAATAGCGGAGAACGATGGAAGTTCCATAGAGGAAACTATGAGAATTCGAGAACTCCTTATAGCTTTTCTTACCTTAAGATATCTAATCAATTTGTTGAGATCTCTATAGTCAAATGGTGCATAGGCCTCACTTCCTCTATGTCTCAAGTAGGCTACAATATCGTGATTTAAAACCCCAGAGCCTAGCATGATAAATGGGACTCCAAGGAGACCTACTGATGCTATTAACCTATGTGCCATTCCACCTACTCTCCAAACTATCACCGCATCTACATCCCTCGTTAACTCCTTTTTTAAGTCCTCGATCCCCTCAGGACTAGTTAAGATAAAAGGCTCTAATACTACTACATCTTCACTGATGTTAGCTTGGAATTCTTTGAGTATTTTCTCGGCTCTTCTTTTTACCTCATCGAGAGTTGGTAATCTTCTGAAGAAGGCCTCTTCAAATGATACGAATACGGGCTTTAAGTTAATCTTCATGGTCATCCTATAGGAGGGGGAGGGTTATTAATTTAAACATTACCATATCTTCACCATAGCTTATGCGAATCTATTTAATCCGGTAGTTCGAGATTCTCAGTCCAGTCCATATGACAAACTAAGATAAACATATCCTCTTAAGTTACCAAGTGCATTAGAAATGATAATCAAGTAATTTCATCTAATCGTTCATTTCCCAAATACATGTTAATTCATATGAAAGAGCAAGTCCTCTTAATTTTTGTAAAACTAGTCTCCTTATAGCAGAAATTTCTAGTAGACCTGTATCATTGTTATCATTTCATAGAAAAAAATAAGGATGAACTACTAATAGTAATCGTGAGAACATGAGAAGTATAGGAAGGATAATTTTAACGACCTTCGTTCTAGCGATTATAGTAGTATCCACTTACTCGATAGCCTTACGATTAGCAGATCCTAATAAGCAGATCGTAGACCTCTGCGTGCACCTGGAGGACATAAAAGGAAGACCAGTACAATATGCTACCGTAGTGGTAATTCACCTTACCGAGAAAGGGCCAGTAAAGTTAGAGGAGGCATTAGCGGTACATGGAATAGCTCATATAGAACTAGAGTTACCTAGGAAGTATGTAGCTACTATAGATGGAAAGGATTATTATGCCTCAGTAAACCTATGGATAATAGCCCATACAGATGAAGATCCAGGGAAGATCAAGTTTGGAACATGGACTTTCTCAGTAGACCCTACTTGGTTGAAATGGCCTAAAGACTCTGTGTCAGTGGTGATTAGACTTAGAGAAGTACCTAGGATAAAGGGTGCTGAAAACAAAATTGGAAAATGTGGAGGTGTAATGACTGTAAGTAATGGACAAACTCCACCGCCAGAGCCTGGGTACTCAGAGACTGAAGACCACTGGACTAAAACCGTAGAGTATAGAACGTGGGATCAAATATGGGAGAGTACAGAATGGCCTATTGGTAGCAAGGTAAGAGTGCAGTCTAAGGAGAGGTACTGGGACTATCAAACTGGCCAAAATACAAGTGGCTGGATGGATGCTGGGTACACTACTGTTACACTTGAGACTAATATATACACTTCTCTAAAGACTGGTAAGTATGCATGGAAAGTAGAGCTCAGATATAGGTACATATACTGTACTTACTGGGTGGCCCCTCCCATAATGGCAGAGAAAATATACGCTGCTGATACGACCTCGGATCCCTATGGTCATGATACTGTGTGTATGGGTAGTTGGAGTGGTAATCTTCCAGGTTATAATAACTACTACTGGGTGGAACAAGATAGTACTACTAAAAAACCCCTTACAGGAGGTTATAACTTCCTCTGGAGTGTTAATATAGGCTTCGAGATAGATGCTACGGGAGCTTCTGTTGGAGTAGAACTAGGAGTCACGAGAGAGCCAGCTCCTCAGGCTAAGCTCGTAATAACAGCTGGAACATGGACTCCAGGCTACGGAGTGAGGGTAGAGAGCGAGGATGATAGCTTTAGGAGGAGCTATTCTAACTGGGCACCAAAGCCATAATAATCACTATAAATTATTCTTTTTTATAAGCAATACTAGTTAGCTAAAGAGTTAGTTATTAGTGCTAATAGATGCTCCTTGACACTCCTACTCTGATGGGATTCCTTCTTCTAGGTGAAATCTCTTGAGTGTTTAATACTCTTCTAAGCTCTTACCCACATCCATTCTACCCTGAGGATAGAGATGTGCTATCATTCCGCTATCTCCATCCCCGATAAGAGGAGTCTTAGATCAAGAGGGGGTTTCTACGATTATAGAAAAAACTATTAGCATCTATGAAGGTCTATCATTGTGAGTACTGTAGACCTCACTGTAGAGGTGGCTAGTATAAAATTCTCAAACCCATTACTACTAGCCTCGGGTATCCTGGGGAACACGGCGGGACTTATACTGAGACTATTCAGAGAGGGAAACGTAGGAGGGGTAATTACCAAGAGTTTCACTAAAGAACCTAGAGAAGGATATGCAACTCCAGTAATAGCCTATACCAAGTCCGGGTTAGTAAATGCAATGGGACTGCCTAATCCAGGTATAGAGGGTATGGTGGAGCTTCTCAGATCTCTAAGAGGTTTGGATAGACCCGTAATAGTGAGTATAGCAGGTTCAGATGAGAGAGATTTCTGCGAACTTGCACAACTTGCAGAGGAACACGGAGCTAGTGCTGTAGAGCTTAACCTAAGCTGTCCACATGTGGCTAAGAGAGGATTAGAGATAGGACAGGATCCTCACTACGTGAGTAAGATTGTCAACTCTGTTAAGTCTACCCTAAATATTCCTGTTTTAGTCAAGATAGGGCTCTCGGATAGACTTGTTGAAATAGCCAAAGCTATAGAGAAGAGTGGTGCTGATGCTATCTCCGCTATTAATACTATTAGGGCTGTAGTCATAGATGTCTACGCGAAGAGACCTGTCCTCTCTAATGTATATGGTGGATTAAGTGGTCCAGCTATCCATCCCATAGCCGTTAGAGTAGTATATGATCTATACAGAACAGTATCCATACCGATAATAGGTATAGGTGGTGTCATGGATTGGAAGGATGCCATAGAACTCATACTGGCTGGGGCAACTGCAATAGGCGTTGGGACGGCTATAGCACTAAAGGGTATAGAGGTATTCAGAGAAATACTAAGAGGAATAGAGGGGTACCTAAAGGAAGAAGGATTCAAGAGCATTAGAGAGGTCATAGGATATGCTCATAAAGCATGATCACTATTTTCCTCGCTCCTAGATCCTCTGAAGCAAGTTTACGGTTATAACCTCAAAACTGAGAAGTATGTGAGTGGGCATGTTTAAAACGCTATCTTTCTCACTATTCTAGCTATTTGTAGATACTTCTTGTAGATATTCTCATACTGTTTACTGAGCCCCTCTCGAGGTTCGTATGTTTCAACAATCCTACACATAGAGTTAACAGCTTCTCTAGCGCTACTGTACATTCCTATACCTAAGAAGGCAAGTATCCCTGCACCCACAGATGTTGTCTCCATCCTAGTACTCGGCACAGTTATCCTTAACCCTGTAACATCAGCCTTTAACTGTAGCCAGTATGGAGATTTAGCTCCTCCTCCTATAGCTCTAACTTCATCTATTCTGATACCATAGCCTTTCATGACCTCTATATTTGCTCTTAGCTCAAATGCCAAACTCTCCAGTATGGACTTTATCATCTCCTTCTTTCCATGAGCCAGCGTGAGTCCTATAAAACATCCTCTTACATCTCTATTCCACTCCGGAGTACCACTACCCTCTAGGTAAGGGTAGAAGAAGAGTCCTAGAGCTCCCGGGGGCACTGTACTAGCCTCTTCTACCATAATATCATAAACGCTTTTTCCTTTAGTTTCAGCAATACGCTTTTCCTCAAGTGCAAAATTATCTCTATACCATCTGAGAGCTGCACCACCTGTGGGAGTAAAACCAAATAGGAAATACTTATTCTTAAGGGTATAAGGGTGAAGAGCATAGCCCTGTTTCCTCATCTCATCTTTAAGGACCAACTCATCTTCCACTACACCATAGCATTCTACAGTTCCAGTAGCATCCATTAATACTCCTTCTTCCAGTAATCCAGAACCCAATGCTCCTAGAGGTTGATCGTGACCTCCTGTAACTACTAGAGTTCCCCTGTTTAAACCTACTTCACGAGCTCCCTTTTCACTCACTTCTCCTATGAGGGTTCCTGAGGGGGCTACTTCTGGTAGTAGATCTTCGCTCAGATCAGCTAGCTCTAGAATAATGCGAGACCATTTTTTACTCCTTATATCTAATAGCATAGTTCTACTGGCTATAGTGTAATCTGTCACACACTCGCTAGTAAGCTTGTAGTTAAAGTATTCCTCCCAACACAGGAACTTCCACGTTCTGGAGTATATCTCTGGTTTGTTTTCTCTAATCCATAATATTTTATGTAATGTATATATTGGAATTTTAGGAGAGAGAGGTTGTCCTGTTATCCTGAACATCTCCTCTGGAGATATGAGCTCCATCCACTCTTCGACCTGTCTAACAGCTCTAGCATCAAATGTCGTCATGCTCCAATAGAGAGGTTTTCCTTCTCGATCTACTGGCACGAAGGCCTCTCCTAGGACTGCTGTACTGATAGCTTCTATTTCCTTAGGCTCTATAGAAGCCCTTTTAATACAGCATCTTATAGTCTCCTTTATAGCAGTCCAAACTTCTTCTGGGTTTAGTTCCGAGAGATGGGGTTCTCTGTGGTACAGTTTATACTCATGGTACCATGTCGAGCGTATGTGTCCATTTTCATCAATTACTGTCGCTTTTACACCAGTTGTCCCTATATCAACTCCCATTACAAAGACCATTTTACTCCCTTTATGGTAACATTTTACTCTATATTAATACCTAATAGCCCTCTCAGTTTTTAATCGAGAATATGTTTACAAGTTAGACTATTAGTTATTATTAGAAATAGTACTACTAACAACAGTACTAAATCTACTCTAATAGCTTCTATAAAATAGGAATAGGGACTTAATCGAAGTAAGTTGATTATGATAGAATCCAGAAGCCAGCTAAACTGATAGCCGTGGTCTATGAGAGGGAATAAAATCTTTACTGGAATACCTCCCGTGCTTAGATCCATAATTATGTGGATTAGGGGAAGTATTGATAAGGATAATCTTTGGTATACTCTATATCCGTGTTTTTTAGAGACCAGATCTATAATTACGATTAAGGGGATTAATATAATGAAAGAGTGGAGGAGGCCTCTATGTAGTGAAGGGAAGAAGACATCGATATCTGGAAATGTGGATAGAATGATTGCTACTAGGAAGTCTCTACCTCTCCTTCTCTTCCAAGTAAGAGGTGTTATCATGCCAATCAAACAATGGGCAAAGAAATCGGGCAATATCTACCACCTGTACTTTTAATCTTAGGTATCAAAAATCTATTTCTAATACATGGTATCTTATAGTAGAGGACATCAACATAGTCTTAATCTCATTCAGGGGGGTTCAGTGATCTTTAGCTAGCTTAGGTTGTCTATCTTTTACTATGTATGGCATTTTAGTCCTGAAGATTACAAGCTTTATATCGGTATTCATCAAGTAGGTAAATGCTAGTCTTCTCCCCAATTCTGTGAGTATGAATACTGGTATAGATACACCTAACTGGAGTATGGCTTTAGGTCCTATTCGTTCTCTTATCAGTCTGGATGCACTTGAACATACTACATCTGCTTTCTCTAAGTGTACTAGATCTTCCTCCTTAACAAGAGTGTTACAGGTCGAGAATATGGCGATTTCGACCTTCTTGTACCTCTGTTGTATATTCCTAATCTTAGTTATATCTTTAGCATTACATCCTATCACGGTTACAGCTATTCTCTTAAATCCCATAGATATAGCTCTCTTAACACCGAGAGGTTGATCTACTAAAGCTCTATCTGGATTTAGAATTTCACCTCCGTTGCTCTTTATGTAATCTACAATCTCTTTGATAGGTGATGTCTTCAGTATGCCAGTAAGTCTAGCTCCTATGCCCTGTACTAGATCTGAGTTCCAAGAGATCACTGTTCCAGCACCTTCACATACTGTTACTGCACAGTCCAACAACCCTCTTCTCATACAGGTACTAATAATCTCTGAGCTTCCAAATGGGACTACTACTTTACTCTCAAAACATCTATGAGGGCTACAGAGACCATACTTCTCCATTTTAAGCCTCATTATACGCTCTACAGCATGCTTATCTATACTCTTTATCCCATAGACAGACTCGACATATGGACAATAGCAAACAGCTGGCTTAGTAAGTACCTCTATTCTACCATCACAAATCCTTACTCTAGCCCCTCTACATAGAAATTCATGTTCCATAGTTCTGTTCCTAGTTTACTGTATAGGTTAAATCTGTTATGGTTATTGATATTGGTAAGTTCATATCAATATCAAGTATGAGGTTATGAAGAAAATATCGATCTCAAGTACTCTACTCATCACATTTTATTGATTCTCATAGTGCTCTAAAAAGTGTAGGATTACTATAGAGATCTCAATTTTGTTTACAAGAAAAAGTGCAAAAATTCTATTTAAGGAAGGATTAATATATCTTCAGGTAGTCTAGATCAAGATAGCTCCTTTTTCTATTTTCTTGTGTCACATGCCTATAGACTCTTCCAGGATCATTCCTTCTTATTTCAAAGACAGCATTATCTATCCATACATCGGCTCTAGCCTTAGGAGGAGTATACCTTTCATATGGTATCTCTGCTATTTCGACCTGGTCTATGTAAAATTTCACTCTATCCTCTCTCCACTCCACCTTATATACATGCCACTCTCTAAGCTTCAAACCTGGCATCTTTGGTCTTGTTGATAGAATATCTATCCCTATGAGCTTAGGAGATATTTTAGATAGCATATAAGCTAGTGTAAAGGCTCTTGGTTTTTCGAAGAGAACTATAGGTTGCACTTTTGTACCTACTTGAACAAAGAATCCTTGAAGAGGATAAGTTCCTCTACTTCTCAGATATATGAACCATATTGGTATGCAGTAGTCTAGTATCATACTGTGGTTCCAGAAACCCCAACCTGCACTTCCGTAGTGATCTCCTTCTAATCTTGCCTTAACCTCTAGAGTTTTGAAGCTCCAGGGTAGGTCATCAAAGAACCCATCGGATATTTCAGCGTTGGAGTAATATAATGCTTCAGTTGGTCCCATGAACATCCTAAGTACACCCTTTTCAAGTTCAAATCCAGCATAATTATCTACTCTCCAATCCCAGTATGGCGACTTTTCCTCGAAATTATCGTAAAACATTCCTTCTTCTACTGCCTTCTTCCTTAGAGATCTTCTCTCAGCCTCTTCCATAGAACCCCTTATATTATGCCTTTAAATATCTTCTAAATGTTTCTACACGTCAATATCATCAGATTAGAGGTAGCTTAACAACCTAGTATTTCAATTTAATAATGGTAAGGATTCATAGGATTCTATCCATTTTCGTAATGTATTCGAACCCTCTCTTCTTCACTAATATCAGATCTTCTATTCTCACTCCTCCTACACCTTTAATATAAACTCCAGGCTCTATGGTGATTACCATGTTCTCTTTTAGAACTGTATTTTCGTCCGCCATAGATATCCTAGGATACTCGTGAACCTCTAGACCAACACCATGACCTAGACTATGATTAAAGAATTTCAATAACCCCTCTTTCTTCAGTACTTCTCTAGCCTTCCTGTCCACCTCAGCGACCCTAACTCCATCCTCTACTAGATCTAGTGCTTCATCATGTGATCTAAGTACTGCTTCTATCAGCCTCCTTTTCTCTCTATTCATACTACGATAGAGGAGAGTTCTAGTCTCATCTGAACAGTAGTAATTATACCTAGCGCCAATATCGATGACCACGAGATCTCCAATTTTTAATCTCCTACCTCTAGTAGGATGAGCATGGGGATATGCACTATATTCTCCAAAGGCTATTATAGGCTCGAATGCCAGCTGTCCACCTCTTTTCCTTATAGCATAGGTTATCTCTGCCAGAATGTCGTGATCCTGAACACCCTCTTCTAGCATTGGTATGGTTTTAGAGAGAGCTTCTTCACATATCGATGCTGCTTTTCGTATCATATCTAGTTCAATTTCACTCTTTATAGCTCTCATCTCGCTAAGGTACCCATCAATGTCCTTCACTCTCTCACTAGTTAGTGAGCCCGTTAGCACATCGTACAGTCTTTTGGATATGGTTTTTGATAGTGCAAGTGCTCCTCTTTTAAGGTATTCACTAATGATATCCTTTAGTATTTCATCAAATTTCTTGAAAAGTACTTTTTCATCTTCTACTGTAGGAGACTTTACGTCTGAGTAAGCTAATACTTCTACTTTAGTAAGTTCTAGAGCCCTGTAGTACTCTAATCTCGGTACTATGAGTATAGGTTCGTCGGAGATAGGAACTACTAGTGTCCCTCCTTCAAACCCCGTTAAGTAAAGTACATCACCACTCCTAGTTATCACAGCTACATCTATATTATCCAGATTCATCCTTTCTTTGAGTCTTTTTATTCTATCCCTATAGTTTAAGTTGGACAAGGTATTCACCAGCTATAAAATACTTTAACCGTTACTAAATCACCATCTTTTAATTTTAATATCTCTCTAAGATAGTATTCTGATATCACTTCCAGTACTTCACGCCCGTAGTGAGTTCTATCAATTAATAGTACTGCACCCGGTACTTCATTATTTATAGTAGCCTTAAAGGCTTTAGCACCTCCATACTCTATACTCCTTTTTCTGAAGCCCTTTATAATTATCCCAGGCAGTATCTCTAGAATCCTCTTCATTTTACTACTCTCCTCATCAAGTCTTAAGTTAAGAGTTCCTGGATAAGGATCTATGTTTAACTTCTCTATAAATTGCTTTCTATACTCTTCTATTGATAGATACTTACGTCCTTCCCCAAGTCCCGTGAAGACTCTTCCTCTTAGTACTAGTCCCTCGGTCCTCTTCTCTAACAAGTCACTAAGTATTTTATGAAAATGTAAGAGTAGTTCATACCCCTCTCTAGTCACCACTACTAACTTACATCTACCTGAGGGAAAGCGTTTAATTAATCCTTCGTTTTCCAACTCTATTAATTTCCTAGAGATACTTTGAGGTGTTAGCCCTAGTCTTTTACCTATTTCTCCGGTAGTTACACTAATGGGTTTCGAATGAGCACCGAGAAGAGCTAGCGTGTATATCATGAGTACTTTCTCCCATACCTTCATGCTAATCCCAGGTTACTTTAAATCCATGCCTATATTTATAAGTCTACACTACTTTTAGCCTCTGGTGAGAAAATGTCTGAGGAATTCGATAGGTATAAGGCCATTTGTATGATAGCTAAGCATAGATTAATACACATGTACGATATAGCCTTTGCATTAGATAGAGATATTACTACTATTGAACGCATACTCCATAGATTAGAAGCATTAGGTATAGTATCTATGGATGGTCTCTTCGTAGAGTACATAGAAGAGGTAGAAGAGGGGAAAGAAGATTGGTGGATAATGGTGTCCACTATAGACCCCGAGTACTATACACAGAGAGGTTTTATAAAAGTGGGAAACGTAGTGGTAGCCCCCTTCTCTCCAGCCTTATCTAAGCTGGTTAGAGCCTCAGACATGAGTTTTACTGGAACCTCTGAGGCTGCTGAGAAAGAATGGTATACTAGCTATGGAGGTTTAACTCCTATTAAATATATGATGGAAGCTGAAAGAATACTAGTACAAGCGATAAAGACTAGAGAAAGAGAGGGGAGAGGAGATATTAAGCTTCTGGAAAAGGCATGTAAGGAATTGAAGAAAGCATCTATAATAGCTAGAGAACGCTATGTCCCCCCTGAGAGAGAGCTAACACTGGATATATCCATGGAGGGAGGGTTTGAAGATATACTCAGATTAGTTAAACAATACTTCAAATCAAAGGAGTTAGAAATAGTTAAATCCGTACTAAGTAGGATAAGAGGAGTGGGCTTTACTCCTGAACAATAAGTCTTCCATATCTACCCACATTTAACTGTAGCTTCCCTCTGAATGAGGTAACGTATCCATTTTCGATTCTAACCCTATCGCCTACATCAACCCTATCTATATCATCATTCCATAGAGTGAGAGTAATAGTTCCAGAGTCATCTTCTATAGTAAAATTAGCGACACGAGCTGGCCCCCGATAGGTCATAACTTCACGGACCCTCCCCTTGTCTACTATCGTTGCCTCTACATTCACCTTACGCATACCATCCCTAAGATCACTTATCTTGGTCATACACTCACCTGTAACTGGGTTTAAATGCCTTAACCCCTATATAATCTTTATGTGTTAGAAGTTAGACAGATCATATGGATATTACAGCAGGGAAGAACAAGGAACTTAAGTTGAATTTAAAACTAAGTTCAATAAAATATTAGTCAGAGGGAAGATTTCAAATGTCCTTCATATCTAAACGGGCAATAAGATGTCTTGGCATAGCTGAGAGCTTTGTGAGAAGTGAAGGTGTATCGATATTAGCTGGTGTTGTGATGAGAGGAGATCTCATAGTAGATGGTATCACCTTTACGAAAATATCCCTAGGGGGACTTGATGCAACAGATGGGGTCATAAGAATATATGAAAACCTAGACAGGAGTGATATAAACCTGATTATGATAGGAGGAGCTATAATAGCATTATACAATATTATAGATCTTGAAAAAGTATACCATCATCTCAAAATACCTATCATATGCGTGACCTATAGGAGATCGGAAGGAATTGAAGAGAACCTCAGAAGACTTCCGGAAGCGAATAAGAGAATAGAAATCTACAGGAGATTAGGAGATAGAAGAGAAATGGTGCTCAAAACAGGGTACAGAGTTTTCGTACGCTGGTACGGATTAAGGGAAAGAGAGGTCACAACCTTATTAAATAGGTTTACGAGGTTTGGTAGAGTTCCAGAGCCTATAAGAGTGGCTAGACTATGTGCAAGAGCTATACTTAAGTTCATACTTAGAATGAATCGAAGAAATGTGGAGTAGGATAAGGACTCTCCCTAAATCCTTTTATACACCCCTCTGAGAGATCAATTAGAAGAATGATAAAGGTATTTGAAGGATTTAAGTTTAAAGTAAAGGATACTCCAGTCCATAGACTGGACCCCAGGTGTAAGGCTTTAATAACTATAGCGATGATGACCCTTTCTCTCGTATTTTATGAGCCCATACCACTACTATTGATACTAGTGGTCAATCTAGCAATAATATGTCTAGGGAGATCCTTAAGAGAGTGGTTATACTCTATGAAGGGAATGGTACTGCTAATACTAATGATCCTAGTACTAAATTACTTCTTCTCTGTAAGCGAGAATAGACTTAACTACTCAGTTGTCATGGTTCTCCGTTTTATTAATGTAGTATCTTCATTCTCACTATTCTTTCTAACAACATCTCCTGATGACTTTGCTGATGCGCTTTTAAAATTAAAAATACCTTATGAATACGTATTAATGTTTACTATGGCCTTACGCTTCGTTCCAACACTCGCTAGAGACCTTCAGATAATATACGATGCACATAGGAGTCGTGGGCTTGAAATAGATACTGGTAATTTCATAGAGAGGACGAAAAAACTACTGCCTATACTTATAACACTGTTCATATTTGAGATAAAGAGGAGCCTTAGTATAGCAGAGGCTCTTGAAGCGAGAGCATTTGATCCTAGAGTAAAAAGAACATATTTTAAGGAATTGAGAATGAAACCTACCGATTGGCTTACAGCATTATTAACATTACTTCTACTGATAGTAGTAATAATGATGAAAGTGTACGGTATCATACCCGATTTTCTATTAGTGAAAATACCCGATTTCCTTTAGTAGGGTAGGAACTAGGATCCATAGCTAAGTAGAAGAAAGTCTAGAGAGGATGTCAGGTAATTCATGTAGGTTGCACAGTACAAATTCTCCTTGTGTTTGTTTACCTTCACTTAAGAGATAAGCTCTAATACCAACCTTTCGGGGTATTTCTAAATCGTATAAAGGATTGTCCCCTAGGTGCAGGACTTCTGAAGGTGCTATTCCCATATTTTGACATATTAGCCTAAAGAAAATTTCATTTTTCCTGGGTATGCAGAAGTTTGACACACAAGAATACACTCTAGAGAATATATACCTAAGTTCACCCATGTTCTCGAGTACTAATTGAATAAATTCAATGCTTGCATTTGAGACTATAATCAGCTTGTAGTCTTTACTAACCTCAGGTAATACCTCAAAGACTCCTGGTTTAAATCTTATCAGTGGTCTTACTGACCTTAGTGCATCTTTCACACTTACTTTTAAGTCAAATCTTCTCAACCAGTATTCTGGTAGATACCATCTTATATCGTCTTCACCTATTCTATCGTACTCTGATAGTACTATAGCTCGAGCATGATCAAGATCCACTCCATGTCTCTGAGCATACAGTAGTGGTATTAACTCCAGCCAAAAGTAATCTACATGGTCTCTATAGACTAGAGTACCATCTAGATCAAAGGATATGATCTTCACACTTCCAGGTGGCATTCTTCAACCGTGTGTTAGAGTATTATTTTCTATTATTATTGTACTTATAAGGACTACAATAGTACTTAAGTATTATTACTACTTTCCTCTTAGCTCTCCTCAGCAGCTCTTTTTCGAGCAATACTGGAGCATTTATCTTCACTGTCAAGCCTTGTTTCATGTTTCCTCCATACTTACTGCCACGAATGTAGCAATAGATGCAATTGAAATCACAAAACTGGTAGGGATTTAGAGAATAATCATCCAAAAACCATACATCCCTTTTCCTATGCTTGTTCAGGATTGTTTTTCGCAAAGATTTTCTTTACTATATTTTATTTCACATCTTCTCAAACGTGGAATCAGAAATGGTACTTTCCTCTTATACTCTTCGTATTCCTTCCCAAGCCTTGCTTCAAGCTCCTTTTCCTCAATGAGTTTTATGTATGCTATGCTACATAGCAAAAACGATGCAGTTATTATCACAGCAGACAGGGAATTAAGCCATAAGCTAATGCCCGAGTAATAAACCACAGATCCCAAGAGCATTGGATTTCTGCAAAGTGCATAAGGACCTGTGGTTACCAATTTCTGCGTTGGTATCACTGGAACAGGAGTTCCTCTACCGATCCTAAACTGAGCAAAACCACTCCATACTGAGAATAAAAGCCCGAATACGATAAAAAATGAGGCAATAATAAGATTGAAAGGATCTGGAATGAGTTTTGGTAAATTTAGCTTTGTGTCGATAAAAGGAGATGTTGAGGCAAGAATAAAAGGTATTACTACAAGGAAGACTAATCCCGCTATAACGAGTCCGGCTATCTTTTGTTTTTAGTGTATTTCCTTTTAGACCATTCAATGATTTTGTCTATCATAGTTACTCCTTTCACGTATCATAGAACCTACATGTTTTGAATATTTAAAATTTCGAAGTACTAACGATAAGTTAACAGAACCTATTACCACATAGATTAATTAATCTCCTTCTAATTTACTTTCGGTGACATCATGAGTGAGTACTTGTTCGAGCTGTTTGTACTTACTGTTAGACTATATGCTGTTATGGATCCTATGGGAGCGATTCCAATATTCATATCACTAACATCTAAGAAGAGCACTGAAGAGAGAATGAAAATGCTGAAGCTAGCTACAGGAGTTGTGGTAACCATAGTTTCAATATTGTCTATAACTGGTAGTACTATCTTGGAAGTACTCGGCATAACACCTCCATCCATCAAAATTGGTGGTGGAATACTGTTAATGGTCTTAGCAATAGATGAGATGAGAGGGATTCTGAGAAGCAGAATGCCCCTTGAAGAAGAATTAGCAGTAGTTCCACTAGCAATACCACTCCTAGTAGGACCCGGTACCATAGCTATGATATTGATGCTTACATCAATAATGCCCTGGTATATAGTGCTCGTAGCAGCTTTAATAGCATCTCTACTCTCTTTTCTCACGCTCCTCTCTTCAGAACTCTTGCTTAGAGTACTGGGGAAGAGTGTGACAGCAGCTTTAAGTAAGTTTATGACTATAATACTGGCTGCATTTGCATCTGAAATGATATTTTCGGCACTAGTAGACTGGGGAGTAATATGAGAATCGTCGTGGGTACTAAAAATCCTATTAAGGTAAGAGGAGTTGAATTAGCCTTCAGGAGAATGGGATTTTCCCCTATAGAAGTGGTATCTATTCCTGTGGAGACTAGTGTAGGACCACAGCCTATAGGATTAAAAAGGACGATCTTAGGTGCGCTAGAGAGAGCTACTAAATCGCTTTCAAAAATATCTAATGCGAAGTTTAGTGTTGGATTGGAGGCTGGTTTAATCGAATTTCCTGGAACTATAACAGGTTTTATAAATCAACAAATCGCTGCTGTAGTGGATAGAAGTGACAGAGTAAGCCTAGGTCTGAGTGCTGCATTTGAATTCCCTCCAATAGCTGTTAAAAAAGTATTGAGAGGAGAGGTTGAAGAACTGGAAACTGTGATGATAGGAATAAGTGGTATTGAGAGTATAGGGAATAGTATCGGTGCTATAGGTTATCTTACGGACGGCTGTATGACTAGGTTAGATCTATGTTTTCAAGCAGTTTTGACGGCATTAATACCTAGGAGAAGGCCGGATCTTTATCCGAGTTTACCTAGAGTTAGCGAGGTTAGAACTAGGATACTAGAGTCCTTAACATAGCAAATAGTATTAGTGGATTTTTAATAAATCCCTTTATTATCCTATGTTGCTCATCCATATCACCGTACGCTACTAACGTATTCTCTATATAGTACTCCTTAAGATTTAGCATTATTCTCTCAAGTGTATTATCATCTAATAAATCCAGAACTCTTCTTATCAATAGCATGAACTTCAATTTTCTTCCGAACTCGCTTCTCCAGAGCTTATCATATACACATACAGTAGTGCCCCTACTTAGAGTATTGATTATTACTCTAGAGGCCACGCATGCTCCTCTGATGCCATATACAATTCCTCCGCCAGTAGTAGGCTTGACATGTCCAGCAGCATCGCCAACTAGTAGAACTCTATTCTTACAGGTTCTTTTTAAAGGACCATGTGTAATTACAAAACCTGTTGTAAGCCTAGTAATCTTAGCTTTATTCAATCTATTCTTTAAGATTGGATGAAATCGAATCATATGATTAAATCTATGTACTACGCTACCAGTAGATGCTAATCCAATACGTGCAGAGTTCTCCGACGTAGGTATAAGCCAACCGAATAGTCCTCTAGCCCACTTTCTTCCAAGGTATATCTCTACTACATCCATTTCTATGTCGTGTACTCCTTTGAACTCTGCTTGAATTGCTGGTAAGATGCCCTTACTTGGTACTTTGAATCCTAATCTCTTAGCGATTTTACGTCTTCCTCCTTCGGCATCTACTAATACTTCAGCACTATACTTTCTATCACTACACAATACCTTTACTGAGTCATCATGTACTAGAGCATCTACAGCCCTCCTTTCTAGGACTACTTCAGCCCCTTCGCTTAGTGCTTTTTGATAGATCTTTTTATCGAATCTTTCTCTATCTAACACGCATGCTTGTATACTCTTTCTCTTCACCTCTAATACGGTTTTACATGAGGGTGAAAATATTCTAGCACCTCGTGCTTTATTAAGAATAATATCATCCCAATAAAGATCGAGTTCCCTTAGGGATCTATATCCCACTAATCCAGCACAGTGCACTGGTACTCCTACCTCTCTATGCTCTTCTAGTACAACTACTCGATAACCAGCTTTAGCTACTCTGTAAGCAGTATAGAGACCTGTAGGTCCTGCACCCACTACTATGACATCAGCATGGCTCATTTTTGCTCTTCTGAACCCCTTATTCTATCCCTTCTCTCTAAGGGTTACTTTTTATATTCTTTTCGCTCTTCTCCTTCTGATTGTAGTATCTCGGTTATTTTTATTCTAATGTATAAATATATTAGTAGTATCTTCCATACTAAGAGAGATGGTAGAATATTATAGTAATGATATTAGAGCCATCAGAGATAGTAGAGGGGTATATTATTGTAAGACCTTAGTAGACATAGGATTTTATCCCAATTACTCATTTGAAGTCGGGGATATAGATGGAGATGGTATAAAGGAGATTGCAGTACTGACTACTGATGGGGGTACTCTAAGGGTGTTCAGAATTGATGGATCTCTACTCTTTGAACGCACACTGGGAAACCATGGTTGTTGGGGAACGCCTACAATAACCTTTTCCGATCTAGATGGAGATGGTAAAGAGGAACTTATTGTTCCAGATGGCAGTATGGTTATAGCCCTTGATGATCATAACGATATAGTAAGAAAAACTAGAGTACCTACGAGTACTGTCGATGATTACGGTATCGCTATTCCATTAATAGGAGTGTTCAAGAGAGAAGGTAAGACAAACATATGTGTTGCAGCTGCGGGGGGAGGGGTATTTGCCTTTGATGATGAGTTCAGATTACTATGGAGTATTAAAGGTCTCAGGAAGGATTTCGGCCATGAGTTTAATATTTCCGAAATTCCAAACAACGAGAGTATAATAGCCTTTTCAAATGTAGATCATATAAGGTATGCTAGTGCTCAAACCGAAGGAGAATTAATACTTGTGGATTCCTCTGGCAGGCTCCTCTTAAAAAAGCGTGTAAGGGATCTTATAGATGATACACACTTTGATGATGTAGCTATAGCAGACTTTACAGGAAATGGAAGGTTAGAAGTTCTAGTAGAAAAAGGTATTCTAATGGATCTTAAAGGTAATGTAATATGGAATGCTTCCAAATGCTTTGACCACGGACAGTGGATAGCCCACCTTCCAGATCCTAGAGGTCCAGGTAGGCTTTCCTTTATAGCAGAACTCTGGGGCTATAAGGGTAAGAGTAGAATGTTAGATTCGAAGGGAAAAACTCTATGGACTCTTGGTGAGCATAGACACACTAAGATTGACCAGAACCTATATCCAGGATGTAAAGTAGCCCCTACGAGAGTTCATGCTATCGACTGGAAGAATAATGGAGAATATGAGATTGTACTAGCAGAACAGATAGTCCCTAGCAGGGAATTTCAAAAAAAGGATATTGTCCATAAGCTTAAGATCTTCGTATTCAATCCTATGGGAGAGCTTTTAGCAGAAATCCCCTTCGTAGATACTAGGAAAGGTGAGTTCTTCTATAATGGTGAAGTACACTCTAGGGCTGTAGATATGGACAATGATGGTAACATGGAGTTCGTATTTCCACGACAAGATGGAAAGGTCATGGTGATTGGAAAAAGTTGAGAGAGGTATACTGTACGGTTGCTTTAAGCACGTGGATTATAATATTCTAACGCTCCTGTTCTCTTATTACGTATGGATATTATCCTATGCATAGGTATGTACTTTACTCCATCTTTAGTGAAGAAGACTACGAAATCTCTTGTAACCTTTATTATAGAACTACCCTTTAGACTTTCCATATCTCCCCTAGAACCTCTTGATCTAAAAGTTATAATGTAGTCTTTCGGATCTATATTTCTATTCCAGAGGAGTCTATTCAGTAGGTTACGTAATGGATTCGACATGATGACTCGCTATGATATTACCTCTCGATAATTTAGAATTAACGATCAGATCATAAGAAGTTAATTTTCTTTCAAGATTGTCTCGTTCTCTGCTAGAAGAAGTTATAAGTTTCAAGGATAGTGGAGATAAAGGATGAGTATGAAGGAAGAACTTGAGTACTTCTACATGGCATTACATCCACGTGTAGTTGTACTAGTAGTAGCCATAGATAGAGAAGGTAATCCTAATGTAATGCCAGCCAGTTGGACCACTCCAATATCCGAAGAACCGCCCCATGTAGCCTTGGCCATGTGGAGAGAGAATTACACATGGAAATTGATAAAAGAGAGTAAAGAGTTCACGCTAAATACTCCTACTGCTGAGCTCATCGATCTAGTTTGGAAAGCTGGTACTATTAGTGGTAAGGATGTGGATAAGAGTAGAATTTTAAAACTCACTTTTAGTAAGTCTAGAAAACTTAAGACACCTATAATAGAGGAGTGCATAGCGCATCTAGAGTGTAAGGTCGTAGATGAGGTCGATGTTGGCGAGTCTACCCTATTCATAGCTGAGGTAGTTGAGGCTTATGGAAGTAAAGAGTATCTCGTAAGGGGTAAGTGGAATGTTAGAAAAGTGAATGTCCTAGAACATCTAGGAGGAAGAGTATTTACGATAGCAACAAAAGTACTATATCCAGAGAGATAGTACACTTTCATAGGAATCAAAAAGAATATTAGAAGTCCACTATAATCTATCCTCAAGTATGGAATTACAGGCTAATATAGTACAATTAATAGAAAGTTATACTGTAGTCGATGATAAATACAGTATTATAAAGTTGGAGTCTAGATAGATATTCAGTTCATGTTTTCATTACTCTGCAGGTGGTTACAGAGATATTAAACTATTTCACTATGGTACACCCAGCTCTTTAGTGAACTTGAAAGGATATCTCATGCTTCAGTAAAAGGAATAGTAATGGATAACACACCTGTAGTGTATAAGCTTTTTATAATACGGGTATTAAATTTTTTGGAAGTAGAGATTAAGATGAGGTGTTGAGTTTGTCCAAAGTTAGTGAAGAAAGCCCTGAGGAGTTCCTAACGCGTATACTAAAGAGATTGAATGAACTGACCAGTAAAGGCATCAAATTTCACGTGGATACTATAGAGGGTGAACTCCCCCCAGAGGAATTAGAGAAAATGAGAAGAATGTTAGAGGAAAATTAGTATGCCTATTTGGATTAGAGCGAGAATTAGAAGACCAAATTACGAGAGGGAAATAGAGACTAGTGCTAAGGTTAATACTGGCTTTACAATAGGACCATCACCTATTATAAGGCTACCAAGGATACTGGCTAAGGAACTGGGTTTTGATATTGAGAAGGCTGAAGCCCTTACAGGGTATTACGGATGCCGCAGGACGACCACTTCCTATGTTAAGACTCGGTGTGGTGGAGGTTATGGCTGTAGAGCCTGATAGGCAGAGTCAATGGATTAGGGCTATAGCTGTCTACACAGGAGCTTCATCAGTCCTCTTAAACGATTACTTAACTGAGGCACTTGAAATTGAGCCCACTATGCCTGGATCAGGCTTCTGGAGGTTTAGAGGAGAAACTCGACTGAGGAGGAGCGCTAAGCCAGAATACCACGGTGAATAATTCGATCTTAAATATTCAGATATAGAATTAAGATGGTTTATATTAACTCGAATTAGAGGGGAAACTAATAGACAATTCTAAAAATTAACCTTCACTACGAGGAAATATTAAGAGGAGAATGGCAAATTGAGATTTAAGGCAGTACCTAATTATTCCATGTTCTTCTACGACCTAAGGTGTCTATAAAGGCATTAGATATAAGTGACTATGAGACTTGGTAATTTAAGTGAAGAATAGACATAGTTATAATATTGAGGGATTTTCCGAACAGCTATAGAGAAAACTATCAGTAGATCACATGCATAAGCACGCTTTCTTCAATTTGTACTTTATTTTATTTTATACTATTTATAAATAACATTATAATTTGACAATTTAACATAAGTAGATCTTCCTCTTTTCAAATAGAAAAAAATAAGGGAGAAATTATATAATATACTGGTGGGTAAATGAAAGCTAAGAGAATACTAATAATAACAGTAGGATTGATATTTCTACTTCCAATGTTAGTTCAAATAATAGGACACCCCGAAACGTGTCATCTCTATGATGTAGATACGGAAATCTGTATACTCAGTGATTTCTGGGTTGAGGCATGGGTTGAGGGAGATGGTTTTTGCTATTCATCTCCACCATCTTCGTATCCAATCTGTTACCTCTTATGCATTGAGAGTGGTGTAGATCATAGTAGTGTTACTGATAAGGACTGCTGGACTGCATCGTATGGTCCCGATGGTGATTGGGCTGACTATACTGATGGGCAAATCTGCAAATACTGTCGGTGGATAGTCATTAACGTCGAACCGAAACCAGAGTGCCCGGGTGCGCCTTCCTGTAGCAATACTGCGTGTGCATGTATAGATGCCTATGACTGTATAAGAGGGTGAAAAATATGAACAGCAGATGCATTAAAATAAGTACTACTATTACTATAATACTGTTAATAGTAATAATACTCTCCTGTATAAGTACCTCCACTAGGTTTGTACTCTCAAAACCATCATGGTTAAAACCAGGGTTCTACATAGAGTATACCCTCAGAGATGCAGGCGCTAGTGAACTCGTCATAAGGGTTACAAGAGAAGAGCTAATTAAAGCTGGTATTATATACGAATATAAAATAGGAAATGAGACACTATACTCGAATGTTCCGATAGAGAAAGTAAGAGAGTTTATCGAGCATAAATACAATATGACGCTTGAGGAGTATCTGAAAAAGAGACGTGGTACTAGTCTCGTCCTTCATATAAATGGAACAGAAGAACTCATTAAAGTTAAAAGAGCTATAAAGGAAGGTAAGCTACCTATCTGGACGACGAATAATACTGCTAAACACTATCACTATTATAGTAAGCGCAAGTACCTAATCCATAATGCTACCTATTCTTGGAATTGTACCGGGTTCAGAGAGGGTCTAGCTCTCTTTGAAGTGAGGTTTTCTGGATATGTTACGGGTAGGCCACTTTATCCTCCTGCTACTTATCATATAGACCGTAGATTTAAAGTCCTCGTAGATCCCTCTACTAGGAAAGTGTACACTCTAGATGGTAAGTACATAGGTATAACTCCCATATGGGTTGAGCCCGAGAACTTGAGATTTAAGAACAGAGTACTAGTAGTAGCCTTACACAAGAATAAGGCATACGGTGTAGCATGGGATCAGACATTAGTGATCACCTCAATAGGGAACTTTAAGGCGTATAAGGTGATTAAAGTAATGGGTCTGGGTGTAGATATCCCCGTTATCTGCTATGATGCAAAGACTGGTGTACTACTATCAGCATTAGTCTATGCTGATCCCGTACTACACTACTTCATGGATATACAGCTAATAGCATCCTTTAAACAACCTATGCTAGTATCTAAGGTAAAGGGTATAGAATTGGACTCGTGTGGAGTAGTAGACGGTATTGTACTACTCATAAAGGATAATCTATTACCACTACTAATAGCAATATCGATACCTGTCGTAATAGTGGTAGTACTGAAAGTGAGGAAGATGAAAAGGAGAGTTTAAGTAAGATACTTTTTTTAAATATTTTATTTCCTATCATTACCAGTCTTATGAGCATTAAGAGTCGATAAAGAACTAGCATTTAAACGAGAGGGTATATCTTTTACACTAATCATAGAAGTTACTATTTCTAACTTCATTCTTCATAAAAGCTGATACGTAGCTAGGCTTATAGTCTCTAATTAAATTCACCTATTAGAATTATAATAGTTTCAGTGTAATACTCTCTTTGGAACTTGCTAGTTTAAGAGTCTCCAGTACTGCTAGACCTGTTGGAGTAATAGTGTATAATGTTCGTTTTCCAAATTTAACAGGTCTTATTAGCTCATTCTCTTGTAGTAAATCAAGGTGTCTTTGAACAGCCCACCAACTCAGCCCGAGACTTTTCGCTATGCTGTTACAGGATAGTCTTCTACCCAGTAGAGTTTCCAATATGTTTACTCTGGTCTTAGCCCCTGGGCTTTCGACCAACAATATCCTTAGCTCATCCGATATCTTTACCTCTTCCTCTCTATACAGGTGCTTTTCATCTGGTAAAGCCTTTTTGAGCAGAGTGACTGGTATGGGTGTAGTGGTTCCAGTGAGAATGAATACCCTATCTTTACCTAAAGTCTCTGAGAGGAACATGGCTATTCTGACTACCTCACTTCTTCTAGGAAGTACTACTGTAGCATAGGGCAATGGAGGTACCTCTAGATGTACTTGATCTGGATTAAGTTCCTCTAAAGTTTTCGAGAGTTTTTGTAGATGAGATCTCTCCATATTGGTTGATCCAAGTGGAGTCCTAGTTAGCGTCACAGAGATTATTAAATTTGAATTTCTATCTGAGAGTTCTCTTCTCAATACTGAGAGACCACGAATGATTTCAGCTAGTGGTGCTATACCTTCATGAGGCCTATTGATAATAGTCCTTAATTCTTCAGTTACAGCATCTAATTTGGCTACTACATAGTCAGCTTCGGCTAATCCTCGGATAACGTTAGTATTGTCCAACAATGATGAATTCGTGAATATAGCTAGTTTTACCCCAGGAGATAGAGAGTTTACTATCCTACGAATTTCACGCATTACCTTATCGAACTCGGGGTGAAGAGTTGGCTCACCATTACCTATTACTACTATTGAGTCCAGTAGCACCTTGTCCAGTATCTCTAGAGCCTTAGCTAGACTTTTCGTGATCTTATCAACTGAACACCAACTATATTTATCAACCTCATTCCAGGAGGAGATGCGGGTAAGCACTGATGCTAGGGGACAATATATACATCTAAAAGTACAAATTACTCTACCTAAAGGTAAGACGTTAACTCCTAGCACTCTATTAAGCCTTCTGGATATGTTGGGCCCAAATACTATAGAGTCTATGACTTGTGAGGTGTCTAGTAGAGGATTGTACATCGTACTCTTAGGTAGATCCTCGCTCATCAATACATGAAGAAGCTGATAGTTATTAATCTTTTCAATTTGAACTCAAATTGAAGATACGCTTATTTCAAGCTAAGTGAACCATGAAGGGGAACTGTATGGAAGCTAAAGAGAGATCAAGTTCGCGTATAACTGTTAACATGGGTATACTTGTAATCTCGATATCGCTAGTCTGTATCGCTACAATGGCTCTTACAGTCTACGTACCTGCGACAAGGGGATACTTCAATCTCGGAGAGACCATGGTCTATACTGTAGCAATACTATTTGGGCCTTATATTGGGGCCTTAGCTGGTGGCATGGGTTCAGCACTTGCCGATCTGATGTTAGGTTATCCTCACTATGCACCAGCAACGCTGGTGATAAAGGCACTAGAAGGTCTAGTCGTAGGATATCTTACTAGAAGAGTACTTAAGGCTAGTACTCTTGTCTGGAAATACCTAGCTATCGTAGTGGCAATAATATCCGGTCTTCTCCTGTGCCTGATAGGAGTCCACTACTATAGTGGCCATGTAGATTTAACTCTAGGAGTTACCGAGAATGCTAGTCTAACTTTTTCGCTATATGTTCCAATATGGTTCTGGATGACTATTGGTACATTGTTTGCTTTCGCGGTAATTTTATTCAGTCGTACAGTAGATCCTAGAGTAGGATGGACTATAGTATCACTTATGGCTGGGGGATCTTTAATGGTACTAGGCTACTTCATATACGAGACACTACTATTTGGCGTATGGGCAGCGCTAGTCGAAGTACCAGTCAACATAGGTCAGGTAACTGTCGGGCTTACTGTGGCTGTTCCTCTGACAAAGGCTCTTGAAAGCAGAGTAAAGACACTATTAATGATGAAATGAGTTTTGATCACTTCTCATTTAGTAGCTTATATATTAATTTTTAATCTAATTAGAAATTAAGGTGCAGTGAGTTGATAGTGGTAACTGGTGGTGCAGGCTTTATAGGATATCACACTGTTAAACGACTGACTGAGGAAGGGCTGGATGTGAGTGTTATAGATAATCTCCATAACGCTACTGCTCTAGAGGAGTTGAAAAAACATGGAGTTAAACTATACATCGCAGATATTAGGAACTTGGGCGAACTAAAAATCCTTATGAGAGATGCTGAAGCAGTACTGCACTTAGCTGCACTAATAGATGTCGAGGACTCCTTCAGGAATCCATACTTATATCATCAAGTAAATGTCTGTGGTACAGTAAATATTCTAGAGGTAGCTAGAACCTATGGTAGTATAGATAAAGTAATCTTAGCATCTAGTGCTGCTGTATATGGGGAACCAGACAGAGTTCCCATAAGCGAGAATACACCTCTAAGACCCATCTCTCCCTATGGCTTGAGTAAGGTGATAGCTGAGAGGTACTGTAAAATGTACCATGAACTCTATGGATTGAATGTGCTCATTCTGAGATACTTCAATGTATATGGTGAATACCAGTCTTCAGAGTACGCTGGTGTAATCACTAAGTTCATAGAGAGATTGTTAGAACATAAGCCACCAATAGTGTATGGGGATGGTAGACAAACTAGAGATTTCGTTTATGTAAGTGATGTGGTGAGTGCAAACCTTCTAGCTCTGAAGAGTAAAGTAGACTTTGGAATCTTCAATATAGGTACTGGTAGAGCTGTATCGATAAATGAGTTAGCAACTATGTTAATGGAGATGGTAGGCCTAAGGTTAAAGCCTGTGTACCTACCACCTAGACCTGGAGATATACCTCACAGCGTAGCTGATATAAGCCGTGCTAGAGAAGTACTGAAGTACTACCCTAAGGTAAACCTAAGGAATGGGTTAAGAAGGGTTCTAGAGTGGTATAAAAGTAGACAACATGTGCACTAGGGGAGCTCTACATTACTATGCCTTCTTCTTAAGGTCTCTTCATCTACTCCAAGCCTTTTCATAAGTTCCACTATTATTCCATCTAGAAAGGCCATTACCGTATTTTCGAATAATGTGCCTAGAGGAGCCAATGGTTCGTGCATTCCTAAGATCTGTCTAGCTATATAATTACTCTCCTTCGCTATCTTAGTTCTGCCAGGGATTTTGATAGTCAGTTTTGCTAATCTACCCAGTGGAGAATCTGGATATGAGGTTATAGCTATAATCTTAGCTCCCAATCTCTTAGCTATTCTAGCCACAGTAACCGTGAGCTCTGTTACTCCTGAACCGGAAATAGCTATTAGAATATCTCCTTTATCAACAGGCGGTGTTATAGTCTCTCCGATAACGTATACTCTAAAACCAAGATGCATCAATCTCATAGCGAATGCCTTTCCTACTAAACCAGATCTACCTGTTCCAACTACTAGGATCTTAGAATTGGAGTTATATGCATCTATAAGAGTGTTCACAAAAGTCTCGACTTCATACGAAGATATTCTGAAGGTAGCCTCTTCCACATACTTAGAGATTTCCTTCATAGCTTCAAGTACACCACTCATGCATATCCTTACTACTTTGATACTAAATATTAAAAAGGATATTCATGGAAATCAGCGGGTAAACTTATTAGATCCCATCCTAGGTAGAAATTGATGCACTATTTCTCTAGAAAACCAGAGGGAGAACTCAGGATCTATAGGTTTAGCATACAAGTAAGGGGGATCTCATTAAAACTGGTAAGTGCAAGTGGAGTATTCTCGGCTAGAAGAGTAGATCTAGGTACTAAAGTCCTTCTAGAAAACATGATAGTGAAGGACTACTGGCGTATTCTCGACCTAGGTTGTGGATATGGTATTATAGGTCTAGTAGCAGCCAAATTAGCTCCTCATGGCTTTGTGATAATGACTGATATAAACAAGAGAGCTATAAAGTTAGCTAGAATTAATGCAAAATTGAACAAAATCAAGAATATAGAGATTAGACACGGAGACCTTTATGAACCAGTAGAGGGAGAGGTTTTCGATACCATAATCAGTAATCCTCCCCAGGCTGCTGGTATGAGGATTATTAAGAGGTTGATAGAGGGATCCATAAACTACCTAAAGGAGGGAGGATTACTACAGCTAGTAGCTAGGCATAATAAGGGCGGAAAGAGGATGTTCGATATAATGGGACAAGTATTTAAAGACACTTATATTCTCGGAGGAAGAGGAGGTTATAGAGTATACATAGCTCGTAAGTAATTCTACTCTCTTCACATAAGTTACGGAGCTCTAGCATAGCCCTGTAATTTTCATCCATCGCTAATATACCATAAAATTCCCTAGAAGCTATTTATAAGAAACATCTATGGATAATTAGACCTAATACTGCTGTGGATTATTGAATAAATATGGAGATTTTAGTAAATTCTAATACTTTTCTTAATATGTCTCCAGTACCACTTAGCTTCCTCTCTGGTTACTAGGTGTATTTCAACAGGGCTGTAGAGGGGTAATCCTGCTTTTTCCTCAATGAGTGCCTTTAACTCAGCCCGATCTTTACTACTCCTGGGAAGTTGATCACAAATCACTAGTATATCTAGATCACTTCCACTCGTCCACTCACTTTCGGCTATACTTCCAAATACATAGACCTCACAAGGTCCTAGGACACTTTTAGATGCTTCTGCCACTCTATGCGCCCAGTATCTCCAATTCTCCAAGAACTCTCTCATCTTCAAATTAAACTTGTATATTTGATACAAAATGTATCACCTCCTCACTAAACTCTATAAGTTCTCTAGTCTCTTCCTTCTCATATCTTCTAAACAGATACCTCGATGCTATGTAAGCCTCTTCAAGTCTTATGAAGAGAGACCGCTTCTTCTCAACATAATCGTCTATAATACTAGCTTTACTTCCTACAAGCTCTCTTAGAATTCCAAATAAATGTCGGATTGTATGGGTTCTGGGCATTTCTCCTGTGAGCTCTAGAATCTTGTATTTAGTGAATAACTGTACTGCTTGCTCAGCCATAAAAGCGGCTAGGTCATAATGTCTCCTTTTTAGATGGAATTTAGCTGCCTCTAGCATGTGTAGTGCTCTAGACTTTATGAGCTCAATATCTTCTTTTCTAGCCATATGATCACTCTCAGTACTGTATCTATTAATTTACCACTCTTGATAATAAAATTACTGAGAGAAGGTTAAATCAATACCTCTTACTTTTGATAGAGTACTCCTCCCTGAAAATACTAAAACATTGGTAGGAGTAGAGCTTTAACTTTCATCTTTTACTACGAGTAGACTGGATTAAGGGAGGATAATCTTTGAAGTGGTTCTAATGCTCACTATATCTTCCTTCAAGCCCTTAAAGTAGATCTCTGTCTCCACTTTTTGGATTGAGGGAGTCTCTCCTCGTTCTCCCTCTATGTCAATGTGTCATTGTTCACTCTTCCTTAGAGTATTTTAGATACTCTATGAACATCCTAAGAGTTTCGTACCAGAGGATTGCTACTGAGAGTATACCTATCATAAGTCCCATAATGTAGTGGAGATCCACTATGAAAGGAGGGTTTAATATGTACTCTATAACTAATATGCTTACAAGAACCGAGTAAAAGAGGTATCTAGGTATCGATATCCTACCTATAGTTATAAAGTTTCTGAGAATATCTACCTTCACGTACTTCTTCACCATGTACTTCCTCTCAGGTGTTTTATCCACTAAATCCATATCCTCTAATTTATTCAAGTGGTACAGTATAAGACTCGGTGTAGATACTCTAAGCTTTCTTTGGAGTTCTCTAACACCCCATGGTCTATTTGAAATAGCTAACACCTTATAGATCTCTAGAGTAAGCCCATTCAGATCTCTGATCTCCATGTACTATAGCCTCCTATCTCAGCTTTTTCCTGGCTATAAAATAGAATATAGAGGCTATAGTTATGGAAATAACTAGTAGGGGCAGTAATTTTGGTAATTCCTCTATGAGGGATACTGGTTTATACACGGATACTTCAGGGCCATATTTCCCATACTCCATCACTATAGCTCTTTCTACGCTTTTCATCGGAGCTTTAGTCACGGGATATAGTACCTTAGTTATTCCCTTGGGAAGAGTACGGATTACAATAATAGAAGTTTTAGATGCTTTAACAAGGATATACTCCCCTTCAACGCGAATATAGCGTGTGTATTCCTCATAGGGTTTTATTTCTCTTACCATCACTATATTTGGTGATCCTGCTATATTTACTTTGTATATTACCTCTCCTTTATAGGTATCTATACTAGCCATATCTATTAATATCTCAGAGGGCCTATTAATATGAATATTTTTGATACCTAAAAGCCTATCCGCCGGAGAGTAGACTAATACTATGTATCTTCCCATTTTTATGGATAGTTTTATTGTGGGTAAATCGGTTACATACCTTTGAACCTCGCCAGTCACTGTATTGACTATGGTGATTATAGCTACATTACGTAGTTTAGGAATTCTTAGTACGACTTCATATAGAGGTTCTGATAGTAGTACACATATTGGATTTAGTAGTATGAGTATAATGGTAGAAAGTACTATTGATATATTCCTTTTCACATGACTTCTTTAATATCAATACTAAAAAATCTTATCGTGTTCTAGAGTTTGAACATTAGAGACCAGTATTGGCGGTCTTATAGTGTTCCTATAGGCATGACATAAGTGGGTACAAGATCTACGTCGATTATACTCTTAACTTCTTCATCATAGAATGCCCCTATAGCCACAGTCCCCAACCCCATGGATGCCACAAGAAGATACACATTCTGTCCAATCATACCTGTCTCCAAATGAGCTAAAAACTGATCTGCATCTCTACTTGTTGTGAATACTAAACTACACTGAGCACTTCTTACATAATCTTGGTGTAGGCATGCCCTATACAAATCATCAAGATAGTAGCCTCTTTTAACTAGCTTTAATTCATTTCTCTGAGAATCATAGTGATATATTCCCTCCTCTAGTCCTTCTACGTCTCTCACTAATACTATACACTCTACTAGATAGTTATCACTCACTTTCGGATAAGGTCTCTTATCTCTATAGATAGTACCTATACTATACTTTAGGATTAACATGAGCCACTCTAGTGATAATGGTTTTCTGGAATAGCTTCTTATAGATCTTCTATTTACTATAGCTTCTTCAAGCGGTACTAGTGAACTGTTTTCGTTTACTTTAGTGTCTTTAGAAGGGGTGAGGGAAATTCCTATTTGTAGTAGTGCTAGAGGATCTCCTTCTGTCCTCAGAGATTCTCTTAGGTTTTTTCGTACACTCTTATCAGTTAACACTTTAACCCCACAGGACATACCCAGAACCGTAGCCTCTAATACTACATTTTGCATGCAATGTCCGACCTCATTATACACATATCTATAACCTCTATGCCCATATGTGCTAGTGGTTCTTTCATAGTGCGCAACTACTACCATATCTAGAGGTCTAAGAGGGGGTGATTGAAATATTGTACTTATAGGAGCTACTTCCTCTATTTTCCCTTCAAAAGGTTTGTGTGAACTGTATATGTAGATAGCTGGATTCACTCTCTCTACACTATAGCATACAGCAAAGGCCTCTAAAGGAAACGTAGCTCCAGCTGAGGGGACCGTTTTAAAACACAAGCCCCATCTCTTCCTTGTACATCCCTGTGCAGCGAATAAAAGCTTGCTCAGCTCACCTATACTAATGCTTTCCCTAGGACTAAACTCACTTTTAGCATATCTTAATACAGCATCTATGAACGTATAATCTATCGTCACCTCAAACTTAGGTAATACTATCTCATTACGCATATATATTAAAGATTATTGACATCTAAATAGTCTATGATGGAGAGTTCAGCCAAATATGTTGATGCACACTGTCACCTTCACGAGTTTCCAGATGATTACATCGAAAAAGTAGTAGAGAAAGTAGTAATACTGGCCGTATCTGATGATATAGAGTCCTCGATGAGGACTATAGCACTAGGTAATAAGTACAGTAATGTCCATGCATGTATAGGAGTCCATCCATGGGACGTAGGAAAGGAGGAAGTGAGAATTGAACTATTTAAAAAGCTCATAGAGGAGAATAGGGAGGTAACCTGTATAGGAGAGGTAGGTCTCGATAAGATCTTCGTTCCCCATACCTATGAAGTACAACTAAAGGTATTTGAAGAGTTCTTAAAACTTGCTAAGGAGTACGACTTAGCATTGAACCTTCATACTGCAGGGGCGTGGAGGGAAGTGTTTGACTTAGTCGTAAAGTACGATATTAATAGAGCAATATTCCACTGGTATACAGGACCCCTAAACCTACTAGACATGCTGGTAGAGGCTGGTTACAAAATCTCCATAAATCCCTCCTTAGTGTTTCAGAAAAAGCATAAGAGAGTACTAGAGAAATGTCCATTAAAGGCTATATTAACTGAAAGCGATGGTCCCTATAAATACAGAGGACTAGAGCTAAAGCCTGACTTAATACCAGAGCTTGTAAAAACCATAGCTTTAGTAAAAAATGTATCCACAGAGCAATTGTTAGAAATAATAGCTCGTAATCTAAGAGCTATAGTAAAATAACGACTCATAGAGTAAACCTAAGACTATCTCTATCTCTCAACCGTTGTAGAGTAAGGAATATAAAACATACCTCTAGTATTTGACATGATAATTGTAGGCGGTCCTGCGGCAAACAATATAGACTTAGAAATAGCTAAGCTCATTAATGCTCCATCTGTAACCCTAGAATATAAGAAGTTCCCTGATGGAGAGTCTTACATAAGGTATCCCGTAGAAGAAGTGGATATATCCGGAGAAACTGTAGTAGTAGTACAATCACTATATCCACCCCAAGATAAGCACTTTCTAGAACTACTATTAGCCCTATCGACAGCTAAAGATCTAGGAGCTAAGGAAGTGATAGCAGTAGTACCATACTTAGCCTATGCTAGACAGGATAAGAGGTTTAGAAGAGGAGAGGCGATAAGTGTAAATGTGGTTCTAAAGGCTATAGAATCAGCAGGGGCCGACAGATTTATAACCATAGATATACATAAGGAGAAAAGTCTCGAAGTACTATCCATACCCCATGAAAACTTGACAGCTATGAGGGAACTAGCAAAGTACTTACTTAAGAGAAACTATAAGAACCCCGTAATCTTGGCTCCGGATAAGGGAGCTATTGGGCATGCGAAAGAAGTAGCTAAAATTCTCGGAACAGAGTACGATTATATTGTAAAAGTGAGAGATAGGAAAACAGGTGAAGTACGAGCCGAAGCCAAGTCTCTGGATGTAGAGGGTAGTACTGTGATAATAGTCGATGATATCATAAGCACTGGAGGAACCATGGCACTAGCAGCTAAATGTTCACTAGCTCTAGGAGCTAGAGCAGTCATAGCAGTATGTACACATGCACTATTGGTAAATAATGCGCTTACAAGACTTAAGGAAAGTGGGATTTCTGAAATAATAGCTACCAACACTGTCCCATCTCCGGTCTCAAGAATTAGTGTAGCCAATGTATTAGCAGAGTACCTCAGAAGAATACTCTAGTAGTCACTCTTATCCTGGTTTAGCACAAGTTTAATACAAACCCCGATTTGATACTCGAATACTCTCTCTTTCTTAGCTCATAGATACGAATCTGAACTTGAGAACTACATCAGAAGCAATTTAAAGATAATTGAAAGTCATGTAAATGCGAGCTTCTGGAAGAAAAGAATCATAGATTACGATAACTATAACTAATAACAGCAATGAATAGTGATAATGATGATAAAATATAAGAACAATATTAAAGCTTCATTAATTACTTATAGTTGATATTAAAAAGTTAAAGTATTTATTATGATAGATTTGTATTTTGAATGTGAAACCATGATTAGTATTGCTTATAATGTCAGGGGTTGGGATGGTTGGCCCTCTTTTAAGGGATTAGATTTCTCTGAGATTGGAGAAAGATTTGCTGATGCATTGGGTAAATATAGTCCTGATATCATTACTTTTTCTGAAGCCCCTCTATGTTCTATTACTAACATTATTGCTGATAAACTTGGCATGAATATCTTTGTTTTTCCAAGTTCTTGGAATTGGCATGGTGTACTTTTAACAAAGTATAAGGTTTTAGATGTTAAAGCCTTTTCTTTCGATAGAGATTATTGGTCTAGAGATTTGTTTAGTAGGCATTGGGGTAAATGTATTATTGAAACAGAGTTTGGAAAAGTTGTTTTACACAGCTTACATCTTTTTCCCGATCCTTCATCTCAAAGACATAGGGATGAGGTATTAGAGGTACTAAAGATTTTGAGAAGAGATATAGATCTAGGATATCCAATATTATTACAGGGAGATTTAAATCATGAACCTATTCATGAATCATATAAAAGATGGTTGGAAATAGGATTGATTGATTTATTTACTGAGGCTGGAATAGGGGAAGAAAACACTTTTAGGTCTGATAATCCCAGTCAGCGTATCGACTATATTTTTACCAATAATATTCTAGTTGATCATTTAATTGAATGTCGTGTTTTAGATATTTATCCATTTACACCAGGAAAAGATGGAGTAGCTTTAAGTGATCATCTTCCAATCATCGCTATATTCAAATAATTATTAGCTTAGAGTTGGAAGAAGTGCTACTTCTCTCTACCCATTGATAAAGTAGTTGCTTCATCTCTCACTAATCAAGAGATAATTGAAAGTATATCACTCCTATCCTCTCGGACAAGTGGAGCGAGCCCCGAAGCAATCAAAAGATAATTGAAAGCTCAAACTAGAATAGCATTATTTCACACTTACTACCAGTATAGACAGCTAAGCATTAAAATACAGAGAATAACCTAACGAGTAATACATAAATATGTAGTACAATATTAGTAGCACGATACTATGTCAACAACTATCACCGTTAGAATATCTAAAAAACTCAAAGAAGAACTGAAAAAAAGAGGAGTAAACATTAGTGCAGTAGTGAAGAAAGCGCTAGAAGAGGAACTCAAGAAAATTAGAGAAGAGGAACTTAGAAAAGCTGCAAGAAAGCTTGGAGAATGTCTTGAAAAAATGGGCGAAGAGAGGATTCTAGCCAGTATCAGAGAAGATAGGGGACGCAGATGAAATACTTACTAGATACTAGTACTATAGCCGTACTGCTAGCCAGGTACAAAGAAAAAGCACTAGATATTCTAAAGAAATGCGCTACTCTAGACTTAGCCTTCTACGAACTCGGGAATATTATATGGAAGGAATATGCGCTATTCAAGAGAATAACTCTAGAAGAAGCATTAAGTAGAGCATCGGAAGCATATACTATAATTCAGACCATGAAAGTATACTCTATTACCAAACCCGAAGAATACAGAGAAATTATGTCCACAGCAGTAACTTTAAAAATAACATTCTACGATTCAGCCTTCTTGACAATATCCAAAATAAACAATTTCAAACTTGTCACACAAGATAGAGAACTACTAGAAAAAGCCCCCAACACAGGTATAAAAGTCATATCCATAGGAGAATTTTTAAGTGAAATAGGAGGATTCCCTTGACTAATACCCACTTCCATCTTAGTGAAATGATTTAATCAACAACTTCATAATTCAGCCTTCTGAGAAAGTTCTTTCTAAACACGTAAAATTACTCTGCATAATCTCAACAGCCGACGGCTCTTCAAACAGTTGCAACATATCTAAGCTCTCTCTGAGTAGCGCTCTACTAGCCCTACTGTATTTCAAACTAGAATTTTACTATGCTAGTCACTATGACTATCCTAAGGCCTATCTGCTTAGCCACCACTAGTGTTAGCTTGATTATCTGGGTAAGACACTTATCGACGCGAAACCAGATCTTAGGAGGACTTATCTGTAAGTAGTGAGGATTTTAATTTCGGGTGAGTCCATGAGAGCTTTCATATCAGTTGATATGGAAGGAATGCCCCATATAGTCTCACCCGAACACCTCTCATTGAAGAGAGCTCTCTACGGAGAGGCTAGGAAGATAATGACTAGAATTACAAAGTGTGTATGTGAAGAACTTCATAATAACGGTTTTGACGAAGTGCTGATAGCAGATAGTCATGGACCTATGGTAAACCTCCTGGTAGACGAACTTCCAGATTACACTCAAGTAGTAAGGGGCTTTCCCAGGACTACTAGTATGGTTTCACTAATCGAAGAGTGTAGCGTTGCAGTATTCCTAGGATACCACGCGAAGTTCGGTACCCGAAGGGCGACAATGGACCACACGTATAGCGGTGCTAGCATAAGATATGTCAAGGTAAATGGAATTGAGGTAAGCGAACTCCTATTGAACTCCTATGTAGCTGGTCACTACGGAATCCCTGTTATACTAGTAGCTGGAGACGAGAAGCTTATTGAGGATGATGTAAAAAAGTACTTGCCGTGGACTGAATATGTGATCCTGAAGAGGAGTATTGGAAGATATTCAGCAGTATCTCGCTCAATAAAAGCTATAGAGAGCGAGCTTAGGAGTAAGACTAAGAGTGCCTGTGAGAACATGAAGACCACCAGACCACTAAGAACAAAATACCCAGTTAACTTAGAGATAAGACTCTTGAACTCTGCCTATGCGGATACTGCTGAGCTGATACCTGGAGTAATGAGGCTAGATGCACTGACCATAAGGTACCAAGCAAGAGACATAATCGAAGCTTACAAGGTCATGGAGCTCGTAACACTCTCAGCAGCAGGTACTAGAGCAGTAATCTCAGACCTAAGCTCTTTTTAAGAGATACTGAGTAAGCATACGGAACTTCTTTAGTTTTTAAACCCTAGCCTCTTGATACACGACAATCCTTAAACTACTAGAATACTCTTCGGCCACGTATATCGCATAGTGCACTATTATGGTCAGTGGATTCTGATCTCGATATAGGAGATTAGTAGACACTTAGGAATTCGTACAAGTTCTTCATCGGGAGAACTACTATTGTTATTAAAGTATATCCTCGCCCAGTACTAAATATCTGATAGTTAGTAAGGTATATAAGTGTAAGAGTGGATAAAGTATAAAGGTATGTTAAGCGTAAAAGTTGGTAGAAAAACCAGATATTACATTCTTCAAAATAGTGCCGGGGTAGCTCAGCCTGGGAGAGCATCCGGCTGAAGACCGGAGGGTCGAGGGTTCAAATCCCTCCCCCGGCACCAGAATTCAACTCTAATCCTTTAGTTCTTATTTCGATCATTTAGATCATTGATCTTTTATACTCATTGATAAACTAACAGTAATTCCTTGCTTCTCAGGATATCATAACTGGTTTCGGCTATGAGATGAGTTCTTTTAATCCTAAGCTTAAGCTATTTAAAGGTACTCTAATTGTGATTAAGAAAATAAAAATAAACACTACTCATTTGGAAGTGACTTAATCAATTCGTCCCAATTCATTATCTTTATATCCTCGTATCTTTTAAGCTTACTAGGTATGCTTCTCAACTCACTATCTTCAGTTACTAATGTAAGACCTTTAATAAATGCTGTGGAGAATATTAGGAGATCGAAATAATCTCTATATCCCTTTTCAATTAAATAGTCTACTTCCTCCTCAATCTCAATATTAGTGAATCTTAATTGAGTAAGCTTACCTGATTTCAAAATATAATTTAAACCCTGTCTATATCTAGAGGTAACAGTTTTCCATTCCTCAATTCTAATTCTCCTTAAGAGATGTAGTAATTCCCATTTACTTTCAATTAAAGATACTGGGTGATAATATACATCGTATATATAGAGTATCCTACCTATACATTTCTCATATTCTCTTAAGCCTCTAACTCTCATTCCAAGTATCGGTAAGAGATATGTAGTATCGAAGAGAATTCTTTCAGTCATGCTTTCCACAGCTTCTTTGCATTTTCTCACTCAATTTTTCGACCTCATCCCAATCAACTTCGGCATAAAAATTATTAAACAATTCATCAAGATCCGGAATTTTTCTAATAATTAGCTTATCCTTAACAACATTAGCTAGTACATAGGTATTGGGTTTTAGTCCTAATGCCTCCCTAATCTTCTTAGTAGTAAATATCTCACCTTTCTTGCCAACCTTTAATTTCTCCTCCATCATAAAAAGTTTCCGATATGTATTTATTAATCCGAAATATAAATATTTTTCCGAAAATATAAGCATACAGGGAATTATCCTGTATTTTTCCAGGAGGTATAATGCTCTTACTTCCCAAGGAGTGTCATTTAAAGTGGCGGGCCCGGCGGGATTTGAACCCGCGACCTCCGGGTTAAAAGCCCGTTGCTCTTCCAGGCTGAGCTACGGGCCCTTGCAATACATAAGAGAGATCTATTTAATGGGATATAAACGTTACTTTTCGACTCTTAAAAAATTAAAGTTCAAAAGATGAAAAAGGTCCTTTCTATGTCGCTTTTAGTTAATGCTACTTTTACTTTACTCATCGTTGTTAAATATAGGCTAATTACGATAGGATGAGTAGCTGGCATAGGAGAAGAGCAGGAGTAATGAAGCCTAGAGTGTAGTACCAAAAACGCACTTTAAGAGGAACTCTGGTAGACTCTATAAGTGTCCTATTATTAGGGTATTAATAATTTTTAGAAACATTTATAAGGACTAGATTAATGTATTAATTGAGGTATAAGGTTGAAATCAAATGTATTCTTCTCTCAGTTAGCTCATAAAATTAGGGCATCAGAGGTAAGAGAACTCCTAAAGTGGCAAGAAAAGAAGAGGATCATAAGCTTTGGTGGAGGATTTCCAGACCCAGAATTATACCCAGTAGATGAACTAGCGGATATAGCTCGTGATGTAATACTGTCGTATAGAGATGAAGCGCTTAAGTATGGAACTACAGAAGGACTAGATGAGCTAAGAGAGGAAATTCTCAAATTCATGAAAAGATTTGGGATTAAGGTAGGAGGATTAAATAACATAATAATCACTAGTGGTAGTCAGCAAGCTATAGACATTTTAAGTAGAATACTTATAGATCCTGGAGATGTAGTAATAGTTGAAAAACCAACATATTTAGCAGCTATCAATGCATTTAATCTTAGTTCTCCAAAATACTATGGAGTTCCAATGGATCGAGAAGGCATGAAAATTGATGCTCTTGAGTCTCTGTTGAAGGAGATCAAAAGGAGAAATGAAAGAGTGAAGTTTATTTATACCATTCCAACAGCACAAAATCCCACAGGGTTAACTATGAGTAACGAGCGTAGACGTAGATTAATAGAACTAGCCGAAGAATATGATTTTCTAATAGTTGAAGATAATCCATATAGCTACATGCTTTTTGAACCCGCTAAGTACGAACACCTTAAATCCCTGGATAAGACAGGAAGAGTTATACATTTAAGCACACTAAGTAAAGTACTAGTACCAGGTCTCAGGATTGGTTGGGTTATAGCTGAAGAGGAGATTACTAGGAAAATAGTGTTAGCTAAACAGTCTACAGATATCTGTAGTTCGACTCTCTCTCAGTACATAGCTTATGAGGCATTTAGAAGGGGTTTAATCGATAAGCAGTTGAAAATTCTACCGAAATTTTACAAGAGAAAAAGGGATATAATGCTATGTGCTCTAGAGGAATATATGCCCGAGAGGACTCACTGGATCAAACCAATAGGGGGTATGTACATTTTCGTCAGCTTACCCGATGTAGTAGATACTAGAGAGTTACTCATAGAGGCTCTAAATAGAGGTGTCTGTTACATACCTGGGGATAGCTTCTTTATAGATAGGAGTGGGAGAAACACTATGAGATTAAACTTCAGTTATCCTAAAACCCATGAAATAGAGAAAGGTATTAAAATACTAGGAGAACTCTTTCGAGAAGTAATAGATAAGCACCTCTTTACTAAAGCCGTAGCTTAGCCTATATATTATGAAGAGGTGAGTGTGTGATATATGAAATACGTTTTCATGGACGCGGAGGACAGGGAGTAATCACAGCTGCAATTCTCCTTGCTGAAGCTGCAGTTTTTGAGGGTCTATGGTCTCAAGCTATACCGTTTTTCGGAGCTGAGAGAAGAGGTGCTCCTGTTGTCGCCTTTACAAGAATCTCTGATAAACCTATTAGAATCTATAGCCGGGTTTACAATCCAGATGCGATAGTGGTGTTGGATGAAAAGCTATTACAACTTAAATCCATTCTTCAAGGGCTTAAGAGTAATGGAATAATCGTGGTTAATTCGAGCGGAAAATTAAAGTTACCAAAGATTTCCTCTCAGAGGATCTTCACAGTTAATGCGACTTCAATAGCTTTGAAGCTAGGTTTAGTAGTAGCTGGATGGCCTGTCGTCAATACAGCTATGCTCGGAGCTATTGTGAGAGCACTCAATATTATTTCTATAGAATCTATAGAGGAGTGTATCAGGAGGAAGTGGAGAGGAGAAATAGGAGAGAAGAACTCGCTAGCCGCTCGTTTAGCGTACGAAAATGTCAGAGAGAGGGAATAGAATTGAGAGAGAGAATAGTTCCTATATCAACTCCAGCAGAGGGGGTTATGGGAAAAACGGGGTTTTGGAGAACGTTTAAACCTATCATAGATAGGGAGAAGTGCATTAAGTGTCTGTTATGCTGGCTCTATTGTCCAGAGGGTGCTATACTCAGAACAGATGACGATATTACCATAGACTACGATTACTGTAAAGGCTGTGGAATATGTGCCAATGAGTGCCCTAGAAAAGCTATAAAAATGGTCCTAGAGAGGTGAAATCTTGGAACGAGTAGCTGTATTAAGTGGAAATCATGCAGTTGCATATGCAGTGAAGTTATGTAGACCTCATGTCATAGCCGCCTATCCTATTACCCCTCAGACCCAGATCGTTGAGAAGTTAGCAGAATTCGTTGAAAGGGGAGAGCTTAAGGCTAAGTACATTAGAGTAGAGAGTGAGCACTCAGCTATGGCTGCACTTATTGGAGCCTCGGCTACTGGAGCTAGAGTCTTTACTGCAACTTCAAGTCAAGGGTTATTATACATGCATGAAGCTATCTGGTCTGCAGCTGGTGCTAGACTTCCAATAGTAATGGCAGTAGTGACTAGAGCTATATTCCCCCCATGGAGCATCTGGACAGATCATTCAGACCTTCTAGCTCAGAGAGATACTGGTTGGATCATAGCTATGGCAGAAAGTAATCAAGAAGTCTTCGATATGACTATCCAAGCCTATCGTATAGCTGAAGATGAAAGAGTACTACTCCCAGTGATGATAGGGCTAGATGCATTTTCCCTAAGCCATACAGCGGCTCCTGTTAGTTTATTAGATCAAGATAAAGTTGATAAATTCTTACCTCCTCGTAGAGCATTCTCCTTCTTATTAGATGTAGAGAATCCAATAACCATGGGAAACGTAGCCTTTCCTGATCACTATATGGAATTCAGATATCTCATACAGAGAGCTATGGAGAGAGCAAAACAGGTTATACGAGAAGTTGAAGAAGAATTCTATGAAATCTCTTCTAGAAAATACGGAGGACTAGTCGAAGAATATAGATGTAATGATGCAGATATAATTCTAATATTGATGGGTGCCTGGTCTGGAGATGCTAAGGTGTGTGCTGACAAGCTAAGAGAGGAAGGTCTTAGGGTAGGAGTATTGAGAATACGTTTTATTAGACCTCTTCCTATAGAGGAAATTAAGAGAGTTTCATTGGGAAGGAAAGCTGTTATAGTTGTAGACAGAGATATTTCGTTTGGAGGAGCTGGAATACTATTTACTGAAGTATCATCAATTCTTCAACAGAATAATGTGACTGTGAGGGGATTTATAGCTGGTTTAGGCGGTAGAGATGTAACAGCTAAAGACTTCACTCAAATGGTTAGACAAGTCTATGCAGATTTAGAAGTAGGAGAGAAGAGAAGTAGAGTTGAGTGGTACGGAGTTAAGGAGGTAATATAATGACAGTCACTATAAAGTCTTTACCTAAAGAAGAGTATCTATTACCGGGAAATGCCTCCTGTCCAGGGTGTCCAGCATCTTTAGGACTTAGATTACTAGGTAAGGCCCTAGGAAAGAACATGATACTGGTTGTACCAGCCTCATGTACTTCGATAATTCAAGGACCCTACCCTAAGACATCAATAAAACTCCCTCTAATCAATGTAGTATTTGCCTCATCAGCGGCTACTGCCTCTGGGATCGCTACAGCTCTCGAAATCCTTGGTAAAAAAGAAGTGCATGTAGTATGTTGGAGTGGGGATGGAGGAACTGTAGATATAGGGCTACAAGCCCTTAGTGGAGCAGCTGAGCGAGGAGACAATATACTGTACATATGTTATGATAATGAGGCTTATATGAATACTGGAATTCAACGTAGTGGTTCTACTCCCTATGGAGCTTGGACCACGACTACGGTACTAGGTAAGAGAAGACACAAGAAGAACTTACCTATGATGATGGTAGTTCATGACGTACCCTATGTTGCTACAGCTTCAATAGGCTATCCATTAGATTTTATAGAGAAAATAAGGAAAGCTACAAGGTACAAGGGATTCAAGTACATACACCTCCTAGCTCCCTGTCCAGTCGGCTGGAGATTCCCCCCAAGTAAGACAATAGAGGTAGGCAGACTAGCAGTACTCACTGGAATGTGGCCACTTTACGAAGTTGAAAGAGGAGAGTTTAAATTAACTGGAGTTAGTAGGTCGTTATTAAATAAGAGTAAGAGAACTCCCATAGTCGAATACATTAAAATCCAGGGTAGGTTCTCCCACATATCAGAGGAGGAGATAAGAATTCTCGAAGAGTACGTAGATAAATTATGGAATGATATTAGGAAAATTATCTCTTAAACTCGTGATAGTTTAAACAGCGCCCTCTACACTCTGTCTAATACTATCTCGGACATGTTGCAATGTCATTCTAAATTCTTTGTAGTTGCTGAAAATTTTCCTTAGTTTAAGTAGTTTTTACTCTTCTCTCTCTTCGACAATGCTCGACATTACTTCAAAGAGAAAACCTATGTCTCCTGTATTATTTATCCACCTTATGAACTTTCTAATTATCATATTTTCATAGTGTTCATATGCACTCCTTTCACTTTTTCCCCAAAAATAGCTAAAGCTTAATCTTTCTCCTCTTATCTGTAACCTAAATACGACCATAAGTGAACTATTCAGTAATTTCTTTAATTCTTGAGCCACATATGAATGTCTACCTATGTATATCTCTATGGGTTCATCTTCTTCGAGTAACTCTAGTCTAAGCTTAATATTATCCCCCTCTATTATAGGGATTATCGGACTTTCATTCAGATCTTCTGTTCTCATAGGACCTATTACTATAGAATTCTCTACGAGGAAGTCATAGAGTTCAGCTGCTAGGGCTACTAGCTCCCTGGGGACATCTATATATCCTCTCTCGAAGTATACTCTGTATACATTCCCTCTCTTCCTTATCCTCTTGAACTCTCCTAGCTCTACATTCAATCCTATTTCTTCTGAAATTCCTTCCTCTAACTTACTTCCACATATTGGACATTTTGTATAGTCATCTACACTGGATTCTATGAGTTCTAATGGAGCTTTTCTAGATAAAAGTGCTCTTACTAGTGGAAATGCCTCATTAACTAGTTTTATCTTTTTCTTCCATCCATGGTTTTTAATGCTCCTTACTCCATCTACTTCCTTTTTAAGTTGATTTAATTTATTGGGGTTTTCTAGAACTACATGACGGATTTCATATTTTTCAAAAATAGAGTTAAGTTCCTGTATAAGATCACTAAGTTTAACATCTATTGGTAGATGACCATCCTCTACTATTCTTCCACTATGGTCTATTACTACATAGGTTAGAAGTCTCATTTCATCAAGTCCCCATACTATAGATAGGGCTGGTTTTCTAGGTAGCATGGCTTACCACTACTATAGGAGTGCCTACCTATATTAGTATGTCCATGAAAGTAGCTAGCGTACGGTTGAGAAATGTACTTTTAAGAGACCTTATGAGTTCTCTTGAGCGTACTAAGTTCATTCTCATCCACTTTTATCTAGTTAATAAGTTTAATACACCAGAATTTTTCTAGGAAGAGAGGATTTTATAATGTTTTCTTTACATACAATTTAATTTCTCAATAAATTCTTTTTACATATGGTCTCGACAAGAATCTATGTATGTAACGAGAAATCCAAATGCTATATCTATAACATAGTTTGATGCCTTTACAACTCTCCAGATCTTTTACTCCTTTCCCAATACACCATAAGAGGTAAACGCATAGCTTCTAAAGTGCTAAAGTTAATATCTTTTGAGAGTATTCATATACGGGTCAGACTATGCCCATAAAGATAGGTTTCTTCACGATAGCGTTCAATGACTGGCCCTTTGAGAAAGTGTTAGAACATATATCAAAGTTAGGCTATGAAGCTGTAGAGTTAGCTGCATGGAGAGGAAGTAAACATATAGATATAGATAGAGTACTATCAGGAGGAGCGGGGGAAGTTAAGAGAGTAGTTGAGAAATATGGACTAATAATCTCTGCGCTCAGTAATCACCTAGAGGGACAACTTGTTTTAGGACCCTTAGACGAGTCTACAGATGATTGGTATAAAGGAACTCCTGAAGAAAAGGTCAAATATGGGATGGAGAGAGTTAAGAAGACAGGAGAGGCTGCAGCTCAATTAGACGTGCCAGTAGTATGTGGCTTTACAGGTCATCCTAACTGGGGTGCGTGGTATATATTCCCACCAGCATACGAAAAGATGTGGGATAAGTACTGGGAGATCTTTAAGGAGAGATGGGGTGAAATCGTAGATCATCTGGCAGAACACGGAGTAAAGTTCGCACATGAAGTCCATCCACAGGAGATGGCCTATAACATCTACACTGCTAAGAAGGCCATAGAAGTCATAGGTAGGAAGGAATTCGGTTTTAACTTCGATCCAAGCCACTTGGTATGGCAGGGTATAGATCCAGTAGTATTCATACACACTTTTGGAGATAGAATATACCATATGCATGCTAAAGACGTAGAGATCGTCAAGGAGGCGGTAGCTACAGATGGAGTTCTCTCTACAGGACCCTGGAGAAGACTTGGCAGAGGTATGAGATTTAGAGTGCCTGGATGGGGTAATGTTGAGTGGCGTAGAGTGATTACAGCGCTAATAGAAGTGGGCTATGATTACGTAATGTCATTTGAACATGAGGACCCCATAATGTCTCCAGAGGATGGTGTAGAACAAACTATCAGATACCTTAAACCGTTGATCATTAAAAAACCATTGGAGAGAGTATGGTGGTAATTTCACATTTTAGATTAAATATTTTTTAATTGTTTATAGAGTTATTTAGATTAGTATAAAACAAAGAGAGCCTTCATATATTTACTAGAAGAATACCATTTACTTAACTATCTCTAAATGAAGTTCTTATAATATATTTAAATAATTGAGACATCTTTAGTAAACATAACTCTCTCTGGCATTAAGATGTCTAGAAGGAAAAAAGCAGAAGAAAAAATAACGTACTACTTCTCGATATCCCTCTTTCTTCACCACTATTTGATGTAGAGAACGAAAGAAAGAGGAAACAAAAGGCATCCAAATCAAAGCGAAGTATACCTAAATCGGGTTTAGCATAGTGGGAATATTATGAGTTATCTCTATGTTTAATCCCAAATACTAAGTCTATATTGGATATAGTTGGAAAAGTTATAATTACAATGGCAATTGCTAAGAGTTAAAATCAGTTACTCTTGGAATGAGCACTATTAAGAAGGTAATAACTGGGAACTGAGGACAGTCTCCTGTATCCCTTAGTATGTGTTGATAACTTTTACCTTTTCTTCCTCCAGTTAGGTTTCCATTTTCCTATAAATTGCCCTCTCCTGTGCTTAGAGCCACTTCGTTGTGCATGTCTAATAGCAGTTCCAGACTTAGTTATAGTTCTAATCCTCCTTTTCTTAGGCACTTATACCACCATTATTTTATTAGACTAAGAGTAAAATATAATTAACGGTAATCCTTTATAGTTAATCTTTTAACTAAATTCCCATAATGATTATGCGAGCTCAATTAAAAAGTTGAATGGAAAAGTACTAGAGTAGATAGTAGATACCTCCTTAGATGACGAATATCCTTACTAAGATCTTGAATTCAAATTCAGGCGTCGAATATGACGAACTCAACATATTTTTAGGTATTTTAAACAGCTTTTTCAAAAGCGAGGAGATTTGAAGAAACCTATGAGTGTGTTCACATCTATCAAAGTCTGAGCCGCTGATTAGTGAAGTTATTAAATCTATAAATTACTTCAGATAAACTATAAATTTCCAGATATTTAGAGGTAAAAATACGAAATAAATATGCTATAGGTGAGAGGAAATTTCATATATGGAGAGTTTCATATATAGCTGAAGATAGAAGAGAGCCGGGGTGCCCGAGCCAGGTCTAAGGGGCCGGACTCGAGATCCCTTACAAGGTGAAAAGGGAGATCCGGTGGGGCTAAAACCCCACGTGGGTTCAAATCCCACCCCCGGCGCCTTGTATAACAGTTTCGTTTTTTGCGAGCATTGATAAGCGTTCATAGGTTTGGATATCTGACTATTGACAGATGAGCCAATGTTGTATGGATGTTTAAGCTCAGAACACTTAAATACCTCTGCCGATAAGTTCATCGATATTCGACTCCGATTATGAGGGCGAGGGGTATGAGCCTTTATGAACTCAAGTTCGATGAGAAGAGTTACGATAAGATGAATAACTCCTGTAGTCGGGCTTGGAAGATGAACATGGATAATGAATACATCAGCTATCTAGTCGATAGTTTCTTCGATTTTCTTCGCAAGCTTCTCAGCTTCTGGAATAACTTCCTCAATATCTCTTCCTGTACACCAACCCTCATAGAAGCATGCATGAAGGCCGCTAGCCTCTCTAAACAATCTTCCAACCCATCCTCCTAGCTCATCTGCAACCTTATCCTTGTACTCCCAAAGATCTCGATGGCTCTTTAGTCTCCTACCATCCTTCCAATAAGCATAGGCTTTAATTGTCAATGCTACTGCACCCCAAGTCTTTTCAGCCGCCTGCCTAATGTTACCCTTAGCTAACTCATCTCTAGCTTGTGATAATAGCTCTAGAGAGGCCTTTATATACTCCTTAGCCTTATCTTCAGGATTTAGATCTCTAGAGAGAAGCTCTATTATATACTCCTCTACGCTAATTCCTTGTTTTTCGGCTTCTTTCTTAATTCTCTCAATAATGATGCTCGGGATAGAAATAACTGCAGACACTATCTTCCCCACCAATTCACTATGATATAAAGGTATATATCTTTATACTGGTATATATTGTCCTCTCACATCAAATCTTACATTTTTAATAAACTTCGAACAGACATCCACCCATAATACGTGGATAAGTAGCACTACAAAAGTATAGTGATTCTACAAGAGTATGAACATTGAAAGCATAGGTTTAAAGATAAATTCCTATGAATAGACCAGGCTTAAGAATCTAGGATATCCCCATATGTCATTGTTTAGCTAACATACACTGTAACTATTGGTTTAGTTACTACTCTATCTATGAATATCACTTTAATTTCCTATGCTTGATTAATGTCCCGTACTAATCTCATCACTTCGGATCCTAAATGGGCTTTTCAGGAATCATTATTAATGAAATTCTTGATAATAGAAATGGGTGGAATGATAGCTGGTGCTCGACCTAAATGGGTAAAAGCATACAGTGCACTTATTAAATTCCTCGAGAAGAAGGATCCAGAGAGAAAGTTCAGATTTAGCGGGAGAGATAGAGATAAATTCGAGAAACTGAGAGAGAATTTTAGGAACTCGTTTATATACTCCGAGATAGGAAAAGAGCTTACCAAAACAAGAATATGGATAAATAGGCTTAAGACTATAGTATCAAATACTGAGAGGGAACTAGGACTTAACGCTACTGTGTACTCTAAGGAGCTTAAGAGCTTTATAGAAGACCCTTTCCTACACTTGAAGAAAAAGATCTTCTTCTACACTTATGATCTTCTAAGAGGTAAGATAACTCTAGAGGAGTTTAAGTACACTGCAGCTGCTGCCATAAAGACCTCACTGAGAACTAACATGAGATCTATATACCAATGCTGGGTGTATACGAGTATATTATATGAACTCGCTCAACTAGGAGCTAGAATGATCTATCCTGAGCATAAAGTGCTCACATTTGAAAGGTCGGGAAAACAAAAGCTAGGTACTATACCACCTAGCTGTATACTACACCTTGAAGAGAAAGGGAGTATAAGCTTCTTCTTAGAAGCCCCTCGTCCATTAGGTTGGGAGGGTGATAGTGATCTTAGGAGAGTATGGGCACTGTACACTACTATGAGACCAGATATACTAGTCTACGGTGGTAGAGTGTTGAATATAGCAGATCTTGGAAGAAGGCCACCTATACTTCAACCTGATGTCATAATAGAGTGTAAAGAGCTTAAAGAGTGGTGGCGTAGGATTAGAGACATGAGGGGGCATCTAGCTAAGCCTCTAACGGCCGAGGAGTGGAGGAGTATATGGATAGAGGGACTGTGGGATGGATTAGCAGATGTTTTAGGAGTCAAGAGAAAAGGAAAAGAGGAGCACACTAGAGCCAAGAGAACCCTGAGGCTTAGGGACATTCAGGTAGTGACACTATACAGAGCCTTATTCAAGCCAAAGAGGATGTTTCTAGTGTCCAGAACCAGAGTTCCTAGATCTGTTAAGCAATACCTAGAGGATAGACAAATAGAGGTTATAGATGCTGTTGGTTTTAAATCAAGCGCCCTTAGACCGCTAGTACTGCATTTAGTCGATCTCGCAAAGCGATCCTCGGATACTGAACTCTTAGAGATTAAACAAAGTTACCTCGACTTATTGAATAAACTGACAGTAAGGCTTAGAGATCGTGGTATTACTCTAAATAGAGATGATATAGTAGGATATTCATTATTACTTACTCTGAGGAAATTTGAGGATTTCATTCGAATGATAAAAGAGATCGAATCTTGTGAAAACCTCTCTTCAAGAGCTCGATCCAGATTCCTATAGCAAAGGTTGTATAGAATAGTATGTCTAATAGTGGATACAGTAGAACCTTCTTCCTGCAGTACCTCCTCTTAGCGTACAATATAAGAAGACTACAATACGTTATTGCCATGCCTAATACTATACCAAAGTATTGTATGCTTAATCCCAGTATTAATAAGAGTACTGGTAATAGTACTAGTACTACTAGAATGGGTATTAGAGCTAATGGGCATTTTGGATGTTTAATGAAGAACAGTAGATGTCCCCTTCCGTAATTGTAGGCCCTCCTGAGTAAGCTCTTCAGATCTTTACCATGGTGATGATAGACTACAATCCTAGGACTCACAAGTATGTAGAGACCATCACTACAGATCTTCCAGAGGAGATCGACCTCTTCGTAGCCTCCTATAAATTCTTCGTCAAATGAGTATCTATTGAAAATTTCTCGTCTAAATGATATGTTATTAGTGTTTGGAACGCGAATTTTATGAAAATTATTTTTAGTCAGCCTCACATTCCGTTTATATATAGGCATCATAGGCCATATAGATTCGCTGTAGTAGCATGCTACTACATTCTCTTTTAAATTACCACCTACAAGAACACTACCTCCTATACAAACTGCATCTGGAAACCTCTTGTACTCAAGTAGAATATTCCTTAACCAATCTGAGGGGACTTCACAATCGCCATCTGTGAATACTATTATGTCGCCCCTGGCTACACGTACTCCTATATTTCTAGCGAGGTTTGCTCCCGGACGTCTTACTCTTATTAATTTTACGAAATCATATTTCATGACTATTTCTGGGGTTCTATCGGTTGAAAAATCGACCACTATCACCTCCATTTTCACACATTGTCTTTGCAGTGATTTCATT
>Ga0190309_1000032_pt1 | contig 49798 bp, 48 predicted proteins | sample 48700767_MG_FD_161656 | JGI IMG/M metagenome (GOLD analysis project Ga0190309, IMG submission 161656) | Hydrothermal vent sediment bacterial communities from Southern Trench, Guaymas Basin, Mexico - 4870-07-6-7_MG | ecosystem: Environmental > Aquatic > Marine > Hydrothermal vents > Sediment ... | reverse complement strand
AAAAGAGTAAACGCAACTGTTTATGCCATAGATAAGAATCCTCACGCTATAAAATACTTAAAAGAAAATATACAGAGAAACAGGCTTAAAGGGGCAGTTATACCGATTTTAGGAGATGCAAAACAAGTAGTCAAAGAAAGGTTGTCTGGTAAAGCTGATAGAGTAATTATGAATCTACCTGAAAAAGCTTACAATTTTATAGAAGATGCTTGCTCGGCTGTAAAACCAGAAGGTGGAATAATTCATTACTATCAGTTTGCTTCAGAACCGAATCCTGAGGAAAAAGTTGTTAAGAATTTGGATGAAAGAGTTTTACAGTCGGGGAGAAGAGTGGTTTCAGTGTTAAATGTTAGGCGGGTAAGGCCGTACGCTCCACATGAATGGCAGGTCGCAGTTGATGTACTTATTCGCTGAGCTCAGCTATTAAAATAATTTTAACTGGGGTATCGGGGTTTTTTAGTTTTTTAATGATTTCTCTATTGAGGTCTATTGCTGCTTTATTAGCCTTAATCATTAGGGTTCTACTGCAGGTATAGCTGCTTTTTCTACAAACAATGTCTGTAGGGTGGTTTAAAGTGAGTTTGGAGCTGCCATACCCGGTAATTTCCTCTTTTAGTCCTTCAACTTCGATGATTAATTTTATTTTTGACCCGTCTTTTCTAACTATTTTTTTAAATTCGTTGCTAAGCTCGTATAGCCCTTTATCGGCTTTTATGGCGATGATACAATCTCCTCTAGGTGTTAGGTTTTCTTCTTTTGTTATTTCTAATGTCGATCTATGGGTGGCACGAATATTAGGATGTCCATACGCTCTAATCTCTTCTACAACTCTGAGAGCCATGACAAACCCTCACTAAGTTATTTTCAATGATTCCTTCAAAATGATAAAGGTTACGTGAACTATTCCACTCTTATGGATGATGAGTTGCAAGTAGCAAAAAGTAAAGGCAGGAACAAATTCTGGTTTCAGATGGAAAAATGACAATACGTTTTCATGCTTGTTTTGATGCAGGATGGTACATTTAATTATTTAGGTTGTTATCTAAATTACTTGGAGAGTTTAATAGAGTTAAATTTTGATTTTAATCAGTTATTTGAGGAATGAAGCGATGAAGAACGTAAATATTACGTTAGAAACGGAATTCTATGATCTTAATTTGACATTCAAACCTTCTTTTGTTTCTTCAACCTATAAACAAGTAGAAAAGAATGTTTGGAAGAAGTTTGATTCACCTATGTTTAGAGGTTTCACGGTAAGACAGGAGAAGAGGAACATTTTGATTAAAGGACTGGTATCTATAGATCGTGGGCGGATAGAAGATTTTGTTTTTGCTGAGACAGGGCTTTGGCATGCTCCTTTCGAATATGATATTCATAAGGTTTCTAAAAAATTTAGATGGTTTTTAGAGGAACTTTCATATTTGTATTCTGGTGTTAGAATACCAGTGTCCTTATTTGAGCAGGATAAGATATTTGTTGCTGTTTGTCTTTCGAAAAGGGCGGATTATGAGGTGTTTGTTCGTTCTTGGATGGAAAAAATTCTTGAAAAGTACGGTAATAATGTTTTAGATATAGTTTGTGCAAGTAAGGAAGATTTATTAAAGATCGGCACAAGTTATCAGATTTTTGATCTTATAGATACGCTAAAATCTGCAACTATTTTTCATAAAGGTTTGGAGAATCTACCTACTTATGTTAAGGAACATTTACAATATCGAGAACACTTCGAGAATCCTTTTAAATTTCTTTCGACTGCAATTCCGCCGCAGGTAGCAAGAATGGTTTTAATATCAAAAGTTAAGGGAATTGGACCGAAGACTGCAGATTCCTTTTTATTAAATACTAGTTTTCATACAGATATTGCTCCGGTGGACACGCATCTAAGAAATGTAGTAACGAGGCTTCAATTGTTTGGTGAAAATTTGAAAGCTCCTCAGAGTAATTTATGTTCGAAATATGTTTGTAGGAAATATGTTTCAAGAAAATTGAAAATTCCATTGTGCCCAATGTCTAATAGCTGCATCAGAGCTAAAATTTTAGAATTAAGGGAGTTAGCAGGATGGTTTCAAACATTAATTTATCTTTTTGGAAGAGAATACTGTCGTAAAAATAAACCACAATGTGATACATGTCCGTTGAAGAAGGATTGCAACTATTTTAGCTCCATGTAGAGAATAAGTTAACTTGAACAAAATGTGAATGTAGATTATGCGTATAAATTCAGTGTTTAAGTTCTGAGTATTAATCGCTCTCATGCCAACCATACTTTCCAAGGAGGGGAACAAACGCTACAGAACCCAAATTTTTAGTTTCAATTTTTTTATCTCCCTTTTTAGTAACAAGCATCAAATCCTGCCAATAATGTATGTGCCCCACGGGGATAACGAGTTTTCCTCCAATCTTTAGTTGCTCAACTAGGGGGTCAGGAATCCTTGGGCTCGCAGCGGTAACTAGGATTCTATCATATGGAGCTGCTTCAGCGTAACCGCAAGTACCGTCGCCAACAATAACTGTAACTCTATTTGAGTATCCTGTTCTCTCTAAATTTTTTCTAGCGAAATCAGCTAATTCGGCGATTCTCTCAATTGTATAGATGTGCCCCCAAGTATTGGGATCTATATCAGAGGAAGCAACTATTTCAGCGCAAACAGCGGCGTGATACCCGCTACCTGTTCCAATTTCTAAGACTTTTTGCCCTACTTTAAGATCAAGAACCTCGCACATGATTGCAACCATGTGTCGCCCAGCTAGCAATGACTGCTAGCTGTGTGGCGCACTAATTGTTTGACCCCAGCCTATCGGTAATGGTTGGTCGACGTAAGCGTATTTTCTTGCATCTGGAGGAACAAACTCCTCTCTGGGTACTTTTTTAAAAGCTTTAATCACGTGAGGACTCTTTAAAATTCCCTCTTTAACAAGTTTTTTTATAAGTTTCTCTCTTTTGACGTTAAAATTCTTTTCCATAAAATACACCACTCAATACATGATCATGATTGTCCTGTGCAATTTAAACTATTTAATAGTAGTTCATTGAAATATTCTAAATATTATTGTATTAAAACTTCTGTCGACATGTTGATGACTTACTCGTAAAGCTTTCTGCATATCCTCTAAGGCAAAAGAATAGAAAAAGATGTGCATTCTCAAAAATTCTTGAATTTCAGTTTTTCTTGTTACAAAAATAACAACTTTTTACTTACATTGAATCTATGTAAAGTGTTGACCGAAAAAGAAAAATAATCTAAGAAAGCAGAAAGAAACAGAAACAAAAGTTAGATTAGGATGGGAACGGAAAACGAAGTGTTTGCTATAGGATTTGCAAAGTTTATCTATAGAGCGTTTGAAGGGAGGCATGGGCATGGGTGTGAATCTAAGAGGCATAGTAAAGGCGAAAGAGATTACTTTAATGGACTTAAGAGGTAAAGCAATATCTATTGATGCTTATAATGCTTTGTATCAGTTTTTGGCTATAATTCGCCAGCCAGATGGAACACCACTTAAAGATAGTCAAGGTAGGATTACTAGTCATCTCAGTGGGTTATTATATAGAACTGTTAATCTTGTGGAGAATGGTATAAAGCCTGTTTATGTTTTTGATGGAAAACCACCGGAACTAAAAGCTATGGAAATTGAAAGGAGAAAAGCGGTAAAGGAAGAGGCTGTTAAAAAGTATGAAGAAGCTTTAGCAAGAGGGGATTTAGAAGCAGCTAGAATGTATGCTCAAGCAACCTCTGTTTTAACTGAGGACATGGTTAATCAAGCTAAAAGGCTTTTAGACTTAATGGGTATTCCTTACGTGCAGGCTCCCAGCGAGGGCGAAGCTCAAGCTGCTTACATGGCGAAGAAGGGAGATGTTTTTGCTTGCGGATCACAAGATTATGATAGTTTGTTGTTTGGTGCTCCTAGGTTAGTTAGAAATATTTCTATTACTGGCAGACGTAAGCTGCCTCGTAAAAATGTCTACATCGAAGTTAAGCCTGAGCTTATTGTACTGGATGAAATTTTGAAGGATTTAGGTATCTCTAGGGAACAATTAATTGATATTGCCATTTTAGTTGGCACTGATTATAACCCTGAGGGAATAAAGGGTATTGGTCCTAAGAAAGCGTTAGCACTTATTAAACAATATGGGTCTTTGGAAAAAGCATTGAAACATATTCCCGGAGCAAGTTTTCCCGTTGATCCCATGGAAATTAAGGAAATTTTCTTGAAACCTCAAGTCACTGATAGTTACGAGGTTAAGTGGCGCCAACCCGATATAGAAGGTGTAGTGAGATTTTTGTGCGGTGAACACGATTTTTCGGAGTCCAGAGTGAGAAAAGCTGTAGAAAAACTTGATAAAGCAATGAAAGAAACAAAAACAAGAACAAGCTTGGATATGTGGTTTAAAAAGTGAGCAGTTTCATGAGTTCTTGAAACTTAGCTTTAGCGTCCAGTAGATTTGAGGTAGTATTATGCCGGACAAGAATATCATTAAGGAAGTTGATATTGCAGTTGTAGGTGCTGGTCCAGCTGGTTTAGTGGCTGCTATTCAGGCTGCTTCATATGGTACAAGGGTTTCTGTTTTTGAAGAACATAGTACGATAGGTTTGCCTACGCACTGTGCTGGTCTTGTTAGTGTGAAAGGTTTTAAGAAATTGGGTTTCTATCCTCCTTCTAATGTTGTGTTAAATAGGGTTAGGGGGGCTATTTTCTTTTCTCCTTCTGGGCATAGTTTCGTGGTTGAGAGGAAGAAAGATCAAGCATATGTTCTTGATAGGATCCTTTACGATCAATTCTTAGCTTCAAAAGCGAAGAAAATTGGAGCAAAAATCGAGTTAGCATGTAAAGTTAGTGGCGCTTTTGTTAAGAGAGATAAGGTTATCATAAAGTTGATTAAGAGGAAGATGGAAGAGGTTGTTGCTGCAAGGGTTTTAATTGATGCAGAGGGCGTTAAATCTGTTATTTCCCGCAGACTTGGTTTTGATAAGCCACAGTCTTTGCTTCCTGCTGTGCAGTTTGAGATGGTAAATGTAGAAGTTAATGATGATTTTGTGGAGTTGTATTTTGGTCAAAAAATCGCGCCTGGATTTTTTGCTTGGATCATTCCTACATCAGATAGTTCTGCTCGTGTAGGTCTTGCCGCTAAAAGCAGGCCGTTAAATTTGCTTAAGAAGTTTCTAAGGAGTAATAAGCAAGTTTTAAATCGGTTCAGGAAGGGGAAAATTGTTAGAGTTATTGGTGGGACCGTTATTACAGGAGGCCCGATTTCTAGGACTTGGGATTCTCGTGTTTTGCTTGTTGGCGATGTTGCTGGGCAGGTTAAGCCTACAACAGGTGGAGGGGTTATTTTCGGCTCTCTCTGTTCTATCATTGCTGGAAGAGTTGCTGGAGAATTCGTTAGGGATAGTCTACCTGTTAGTTTTCTAAGCAATTATGAAAAGACTTGGCGTAAATTTTTTGGTAGGGAGTTTAGGTCTATGAAAATCTTAAGGGCACTTTTGAACTTTTTACCGGACAAGACATTGGACAAGTTGTTTCTTTATATGTCCCGTTATGGGTTTAGTGAAGATCTTGCAAAATACGGGGATATGGATTTTCAATATAAGACTATACTCAGGTCTCTATCAAACATTAAGGCTCTAGCGGTTGCATTCTTGACGTTGCTTTCACAGCTTGTTTGACTTCGACTTTTTTGTAGAGAGTACCTCTTGCAGAGTTGAACAAGAGGGCTTATGATCAATATGTTTAAATAAAGCGCTTAAGATGAAATGTAAAACTTGGCGCCGAACTAACCTCGCAGTAAGTTTGGAAAATTTTATAATAAGATTTACATAGTGCATATAGTCTCTCGTACTATTTACTAAATGATGTGCCTAAAGATGGAGTGGTGGTACTGTTGACGCTTGAACCGCCGATATGCTCATCGTGTGGCAAGATTATTGCACCAGGTGAAGCAGCAGTAAGATTTCCTTGTCCAGATTGTGGTGAGGTTATTATTTGGAGATGTGAAAGGTGTAGGAAGCTTTCCCGCACGTATAAGTGTCCTAAGTGCGGTTTTGAAGGGCCCTAGGAGGGATTAATATGGGAAAAGTTTTAACAGTAATTAAAATTTTACCGGAAAGTGTTGAAATAGATTTAAAACAGTTACTCGAGGATATCAAGAAAAGTCTACCTGAAAACGCCGAATTTAAAGACAGTAAGGAAGAGCCTATAGCATTTGGCTTAAAGGCTTTAAGAATAGCGGTTGTTGTACCAGATGCCGAAGGCGGTACAGATATACTTGAGGAAACTATTAAAAACGTTAAGGGAGTCGGACAAGTGGAAATAGAACATGCAACCAGAATATGATGACGCTTACAGTTTACAACATAAGGTATTTTTGAATAAGATTACACTTTGTTTCCAGAAATCTTTGTAAAAGAAATCCTTATAAGAGAGAATTTAAAATAAAAAGCATAGATTTCAGATTTTGTATAATTTAAAGTAAAAGTATTAATATTAGGAATTACTAGCGAGATATTTAATCATGCTAGGAGGTCAAATTTCTTGGACGAGTTGCAACTAAGGGTTGCAGAGGCTAGGCAAGAAGATGTAAATCGTTTTATTGTTAGGCTTAGTAGCGAAGTAATGGAGAAATTGGGTGTTAAAACTGGTGATGTTATAGAAATTAAAGGCAGAAAAATAACTGCTGCAATAGTTTGGCCTGCTCATGATGAAAATCGAGATCAAGAAATTATCCGAATGGACGGCACAATGAGACATAATGCGGGTGTAAGTCTCGGAGAAAAGGTTACTGTGAGAAAGGCAAATGAGAAAGAAGCTAAAGCAGTTGTACTTTCACCAATTTCCACGTCCATTCATAAGATAGATAAAAGTTTTGTAACATTTGTTAAAAGAAGGTTGCTAAACTGCCCCCTGACAAGAGGGGACGTAATAAATATACCATTATTAAAAAGGGCCTTGAGTTTTCGCGTAATATCAACAAAGCCAGTAGGGGTAGTAATAGTTACCGACAGGACCAATCTTATAGTTAGGGAAAGTGCTGAGGAAGCTGGTGCAATACCTTATGTGACATATGAGGATATTGGTGGTCTTCATGAGGCTATTCAGAGGATTAGGGAAATGGTTGAGTTGCCTTTGAAGCATCCAGAGTTGTTTAAAAGGCTTGGTATAGATCCACCAAAAGGAGTACTTTTGCATGGTCCTCCTGGCTGTGGAAAAACGCTGGTAGCTAGAGCTGTTGCAAACGAATCTGACGCATACTTTATTGCTATTAATGGCCCCGAAATCATGGGGAAATTTTATGGTGAATCTGAGCACCGTTTAAGACAGGTATTTGACGATGCTGAAAAGAATGCTCCTAGTATTATTTTTATTGATGAGATTGATGCTATTGCTCCTAAGAGGGAGGAGGTTACTGGTGAGGTTGAGCGTCGTGTTGTTGCTCAGCTTTTAGCTCTCATGGACGGTTTAAAGGCTAGAGGTCAGGTTATTGTTATTGGTGCTACTAATAGGCCTAATGCTTTGGATCCTGCTTTGAGGCGTCCTGGAAGATTTGATAGGGAGATTGAGATTGGTGTTCCAGACAGAGATGGTCGCCGCGAAATCTTGCAAATTCATACCCGCGGCATGCCACTAGCAGAAGACGTAAACCTAGATAGGGTTGCGGATATGACTCATGGTTTTGTGGGAGCAGATTTAGCAGCACTATGTAGAGAAGCGGCAATGAAGGCTCTTAGAAGATATTTACCTGAAATAGATTTAGATGAGGAAGTAATACCTCCGCATGTACTTGAAAAAATTAAGATAACTATGAAAGATTTCCTTGATGCTTTAAAAGAAATACAACCCTCGGCTATTAGAGAGGTACTTGTGGAAGTACCAAATGTCCATTGGGATGATGTAGGCGGACTTGAAGAAGTAAAGCGGGAGTTAAAGGAAGCTGTGGAATGGCCATTAAAACATCCAAAAGTATTTAAACGTATGGGTGTAGATCCGCCTAAAGGAATATTGCTCTACGGTCCTCCGGGAACTGGAAAAACACTTTTAGCTAAGGCTATAGCAACAGAGAGTGAAGCTAATTTCATAAGTGTAAAAGGCCCTGAACTGATGTCAAAATGGGTTGGAGAATCTGAAAAAGCCGTAAGAGAGATCTTCAGAAAAGCACGAATGGTGTCTCCTACAATAATATTTTTTGATGAAATCGACTCTCTTGCGCCTAGAAGAGGATTTACAAGCGAAACCCAGGTTACAGAAAGAGTTGTAAGCCAGCTATTAACAGAACTTGACGGACTTGAACCCTTAAGAGAGATTATCGTGATAGCAGCTACCAGTAGACCAGATATGTTGGATCCAGCTCTCTTAAGGCCTGGAAGATTCGATAGATTAATATATGTACCGCCACCAGATAAGAAGGCTCGTCTAGAAATATTGAAGATACACACACGTAAAATGCCTATAGCAGACGATGTAGATCTCCTAAAACTTGCAGAAGCAACAAATGGTTTTGTTGGAGCTGACTTGGCAGCATTGTGTAGAGAAGCAGCAATGCTGGCTTTGAGAGAAGATATTGAGGCAAAAGTGGTAAAATGGGAACATTTTGAAAAAGCTTTGCAGAAAATACATCCAACTGTAACCCCTGAAGCAATAAGATGGTATGAAAGATTAAAAGAGCAGTTTAAACGTTTCCATCAGCTTCAACCAACTCCAACAGTTTAGTGGAGGTGTAGAAATGCCAGTAAGACCGCAAATATGGAATCTAACACCATTAAAAGTTCTGATTCTACAGATTGTTAAAAAACATCAAGTAATGTTGGATAGCGATTTAGAACGGCAATTGCAGAAGTATGTGAAAAGATTGTCTCCAACAGAGTTGAATAAAGCATTACTTCAACTTGAGATAGAAGGGCTTATACATGTTTCGCAAATAACAAAAACTAAGCGAAAAATTGAGGTAATAACCCCAGAAAAACAGTTTCTTATAGCTGAAGAAGATTAGAAACACCCTAATTTTAAAAGTCTTGCAAACTATTTTAGAAAACGAGTATCCAATTTCTTTTGCTAATAATAGGGTCTGTTAATTTTATCGATATTAAATGGCAAAGGATAATGAGAACCTTAATGGTATTGGTACATATCTAATGTGAGGTGTTTAATGTGATTAGCTTTGAATATAAGCAGGTTATTGTAGTTAGAGACGACCTTAAATTAAGTAAGGGAAAATTAGCAGTCCAAGTAGCTCATGCATCGGTCACCGCTGCAGAGATAGCTAGGAATAAATACGAGGAATGGTGGGAAAAATGGATGAAAGAAGGCCAAAAAAAGGTAGTTGTAAAAGTTAAAACCTTAGAAGACTTACTGGAATTAAAAAACAAAGCCGAAAAACTTGATCTGCCCAATGCTTTAATAAGAGATTGCGGACTAACAGAAATCCCTCCTGGAACTATAACAGCTCTTGCTATTGGTCCTGCTCCCGAGAAACTAATTGATAAATTGACTGGAATGCTCCCCCTATTGTAGGTGAGTTTTGTGAAAACTCAACGAATAGAGGAATTCATTGGCATTTATGGTTATGCGTCTAAAACGGAAGGTATAGGAGGTAAGATTAGAGAAAAAGTGGAAGATTTTATCGTTGAAGAAGTCACTCCTGAAGGAGAAATTCTCAAAGTTGGAAAAGACTACGGATTTAATGTTGAAAAACGTTCCAGATACTTAGTATTTTTGTTAGAAAAGTATAATTGGGATACTTTTAAAGCCATTGATGTATTAGCTAAGCATTTAAATGTAAAACCAGAGAATTTTTCCTTTGCTGGTATTAAAGATAAAAGAGCTATAACAATACAACGCGTAAGCGTGTGGAGGGTGAGACCTGAGGATTTACTAAATGTTAAAATTAATGGTTTGTATATAAGAGGATGTTGGTATTCTGATAATAAGGTGAGTATTGGAGATCTCTGGGGCAATCGCTTCCGAATTACAATAAGAAAGATAAATCTTGATCAAAACGAAACCCAACATCGTGTCAAAAGAGTGTTAAGTGAGATCAAAGAAATAGGTGGAGTTCCCAATTTCTTTGGATTTCAGCGATTTGGAACAAAAAGACCGATGAATCACATCATTGGTAAATACATAGTAAAAGGACAATTTAGGGATGCAGTTATCAAATTTTTGACAGAAACAGCTCCTTATGAAGATGAAAAAACAAAGGAGGCAAGGCTTACTCTAAGAGAAGATTTGGATTTCAAAAAAGCCGCCGAAATATTCCCAGATTATTTATGGTATGAAAAGCGTATGTTAAAGTTTTTAGCTAATCATCCAAAAAGCTATATCTCTGCTTTGCGTCTGATACCTAAACAATTAAGAATTATGTTTACCCACTCCTATACTTCTTATCTTTTCAACAAGTTTGTTAGTTACAGGATGAAAATGGAAGCTTTAAACGAAGTTTTTGAAGGAGACATCATATTAAAGGTAGGTAAGAACGATCTTCCGTCCGATGAGGCACATGAAGTATCCAGCTCTAACATTAAGGAGATACAGAGAGAAATAAGGACTGGTAGAGCCGTTGTAGCGTTACCATTAGTGGGTTATGGGATAAAAATTCCACGTGGAGAAACAGGAGAAATTATTAAGAAAGTATTAGAGGAAGAAGGAATAAAGCCTGAAGACTTTCGAGTAAAATCTATGCCGGAACTGAGTGTAAAAGGAGCTTATAGATCTATTGTTTTGAAGATTAAAGATTTTGAAGTAATAGGACCCGTAGGTGATGAATTGAACCCTAGTACACTTAAGATTCTCATGCAGTTCTCTATTCCAAGAGGAGGATATGCAACTACAGTTTTAAGAGAATTTATGAAGCCCCGCGACCCTATTTTGTCCGGATTTTAACTTTTACCAGCCATTGTAAGATTATTTCTCAATCATTACTTCTGTTGCCTTAATGACAGCCTCTACAGTATCTCCTTTCTTTATATTCAATTCCTTTATTGCATCCTTGACAATTACAGCAGTTATTATAGTTGGTGACGTCACCTTAATCTTCACTTTTGCTAGGAGTTCTCCTTTTTCGATGTCAACAATTTCTCCTTCAACTTTATTCCTAGCACTTATCATGATATCAGCCATCCTTTTTATCAACCATCACTTCTGTTGCTTTAATTATAGCTTTAACTTGGTCTCCTTTTTTGAGTTTTAATTCTTCAACAGCTTCCCGGGTGATTATTGAGGTAATAGTAACAGGGGCTTTTATTTTCATTTTAACTATAGCTGCATTATCATTTTCATCTATTTTAATAACTTCTCCTTTTATTCTATTTCTTTTTTTAATTCTCAATCCATATGCTTCCCATAGCTCGGGATTCTGTAGGGCGAACTCTAAGAACTCTTCAAAACGTTTATATTTCCTTAAAATGAACTCTCCGATTTCTGTTAGTTTCATTCCTCCCCCTCCTTTCACCCCTCCCTTAAAGGTGATGACAACTGGTCTGCCTATCCTTTTTTCTATTCTTTTTAAATATCCCCATGCATATCTATATGAAAGAGAAAGTTCCTTTGCAGCCGAAGATAACGATCCTCTGTCTTTTATAGTTTGAAGAAGTTCAGCTCCTCCCTTTCCTAGAATTGTATCACCTTTATACTCCAACCATACTTTAAATTTCGGTGTTATCTTTTCTACTTCATTTTTCTTCAAATTGCACACCTTTTATAAAAGCGTTAAGAGGGCAATCATCTTAGAGAATGATAAGTAACTTTTTACTTTAACTTTTTTATCGGTAAACATCATAGTCTATTGGTTTTAGTTATTTTAAAATACTTCATTAATTCGAGTTTAGTTCAAAACCCATCAAAAAGAAGGCAAGGCTCTTAATGTAATTTTAAGGTACCAATCTATCAACATCTCTTGGAAAGAGTACACATTCTCTTATGTTATTGACCCCGCAAATTATCATGAGCAGTCTGGCTAGACCAAGGCCGAATCCAGCATGGGGTGGCATTCCCCAGTCAAAAGTTTGTAGATGATATTTGAAAGATTCAGGATTAAGTCCCTGGCTTCTTAATCTTTCAATTAGTAATTCTTTGTTATGGATTCTAGTTCCTCCAGAGGCTAATTCAAGCCAACTCCACATAAGATCAAAGGCTTCACAAATCTTTGGGTTATTGTCTTTTGGTTTGATGTAGAAAGGTTTGCTTTCAGTAGGCCAGTCCACTATGAAATAGGGGCCTTTGAATTTTTCACCAAGCTTCCTTACTGCGGGAGTTGGTAAATCTTCGCCCCAAGGAATTGGCATATTTTCTTTCTCTAGTACTTTCAGTATTTCATCATATGTATATCGTGGGAATGGTGTTTTTGGGATTTCTAATTTTCTGTTTAAAGTTTCTAATTCAGCTGCGCATTTTTCTTTTACTTCTCGTAGAACATAAACAATTAATTCTTCTAGGGTTTTCATAACATCGTCTGCGGTGGCAAAAGCTTCTTCCATATCAACCATTATTAACTCAGCTAGGTGACGTGTTGTACGATGTTCCTCCGCCCTGAAAACAGGTCCTATTTCAAAAACCTTTTCAAATGCTGCTGTTAGTTCCTCTTTATACAACTGTGGGCTTTGAGCTAAATAGGCAACTCGTTCAAAATACGATATAGGGAAAAGTTCTGTGCCTCCTTCAGTAGCCGTTGCTATAATTTTCGGCGTATTAACCTCTATGAAACCGTTTTTAACAAAGAATTTTCTAATACTTTGAAGTACTACATGTCTAATCTTGAAAATCGCAAAAGTTGTTGGCCGCCTTAAATCCAAAATCCTCGCATCCAATCTTGTATCGATTTCAGCCGGCACTTTGCCAGTAGGGTCAAGAGGTAAAGGGAATTTAACAGTATTTAGAATTTTAATTTCTTTAGGTACAATTTCTACTCCCTTCTTCGCTTCCGCTGATTCTTTAACAATACCTTTCACAGCAATAACGTACTCATTTTTTAATTTCTTCAGTTTTTCAAAGATATTTGAATCAACTTTATTCTGATGGGCGGTAATTTGTAGAGTTCCCTCTTTATCCCTCAATATCACAAATATTAGTTTGCCAAGTTTTCTAATTCTCTGAACCCAGCCGCAAACAATAACTTCTTTTCCGTCCAGTTCAGGTGAAATTTCCGAGGACCAGTGAGTTCTTCTCCAGTCTCCTAACTCTTCAATCACACTTTCCACCTCAAAACAAGGCAAGAATTCTATAACTAAATTTACTCCAACACTATTCTAAATCTTTCATTTAAAAGGCATTGTATAGCATTTTCTAAGGTTTTAACATCAGCAGGAAGCCTCTTGACATCTGACCGCCTTACTCTAACCTTTTTCTCATATGATCCATCTGGCAGCCAGACAATATTAACACCTAGAACTTCAGCCGGGGCTAATAAATCTTGAATGGTTTTCCTTATATCAGGAGAGGAACCTACGACACGTATTTTTTTATTAAGCTTGCCACTAAGAATTTTAACTATCTTACCATTAGGACCTATAACGCTTGAAACATCTTTTTCCCCAACAAGTATGATAACCAAGGGTCCAATTTCTATACTTTTTTTGAATTCAACATCTTTTAAGGCGGGAAAACGTGATTCTAACTCTAAGAGTTCTTTAGCGATTTTTATGTCTAATTCGGAAACTTCCCCTTTCTCAACTTTTTCTTGACATTTTGGGCATAAAATTCCACTTTTTAAACAAAAGGTGCATAGGGGGGTTTTCACATTTCACCTCTCCCATTATTAAAAAATTTATTGTGGTTTTAGGCAGAGGTATGCTGATGCCCTTACTGTTTCTTTGAAAGCACTATCTCTATGGTTGAAACATTTGCTGGTCCGCCGCCCTTTCCAGTTAGTTGTTCTGTTCCTATTTTTATTTCTTTAACTTCGGTGTTTGTCATGAAGCGTGTTCTCACTATTTCGGCTACATCTACCGCGCGGCTAATTGCTCTTCCCCTGGCCTTTATGCTTACCTCCTCTGCGCCGTTATGGAACAATGTTAGAACTGCTAGAACATAGTTCATAACGGGCTTATTTCCAATGAATACGGTATTTTCTTCTGCCATAACTGTTCCCTCCAAGAAGCTACTGGCTTTAAGCTGTTGCACACTAACTAGTGTGAAGATTTAAAACTTTCGAAAGGGAGTATGTTGACGCCAAAATTTTTATATATGTAAAGGTTTTTGTAGACAACGACATATTTAACGTATGTAAAATCTTATGTTAAAAAATGCAACGGGCGAAACCTCATGGCATCCTATGCAGCTAAATTAACTGATAGGCAGTTTGAAATTTTAAAGAAATTATATGAAAGTGGAAAGCCTGTACGGGTATACTCCATACATAAAACTCAGAAAAAATTGGCTGACGAACTAGGAATCACAAGACAAGCCTTAAGCAATCACCTAAGAAAACTGCGAGAATTGGGCTTTGTTAGAACTGGAAGAGGCTTTATAGACCTAACTGAGAAAGCGCTAGCCACTTTGGGAGAAGAGGGAGCAGACGCCTTCGTTTTCATCAAGGTTTTACCACAACATAGAGATGAAGCATATGAAGCTATAAAGAAAATAGGCGTCAGCAACCTTTACAGGGTAACTGGAGAAATCGATTTAATAGCCATGCTTAGTAGAACAAGACTTGACGAATTTTTGAGAGAAATAGCAAAAATTAAGGGCGTAACAGAAACTAGCGCACACATTGTACTAGAAGAACTCTCAAGACATGAGAGGGAATAACATGAAACTATACGAGTATCAAGCTAAGAACATTTTCAGAGAATATCAAATACCAGTACCAGAAGGACAAATTGCAGAAACACCAGAAAACGCTGTAGAAATAGCAAAAAGTATGGGTAAGCCAGTTGCAGTCAAGGCTCAGGTCTTAGTCGGCGGAAGAGGAAAAGCCGGCGGAATAAGGTTTGCAAATATACCTGAACAGGTTGCAGAAATCACTTCTCAGCTTTTAGGATCAAAGATAAAGGGAGTAGAGGTAAAAAAGGTACTTGTCGAAGAGAAACTAGAGATAGAGCGTGAATTATATTTAGGGATAACCGTTGATAGATCTGCGAGAAGATATGTTGCCATAGCTAGTTCTAGAGGGGGCGTGGACATCGAAGAGGTAGCTGAGGAACACCCCGAGGAAATAATAAAGCATTATATAGACCCGCTATTGGGTTTTCATAGCTTTGAAGCAAGAGAAATAGTCAAGAAAATGGGGCTAAGAGGCAGAGATGTAATTCTTGCGGCAGATATATTGAATAAATTGTGGAAAATTGTTGAAGACTATGACGCGGAGCTAGTGGAAATAAACCCTCTCATAAAGACAAGAGACGGCAAAATAATTGCAGCTGATGCTCGTTTGATCATAGATGACAACGCTCTTTTTAGACATTCAGAATTCAAGGAAGCAATAAGGTCTGAAAAGGGAGAACTAAATGAAAGAGAATTAAAAGCTAGTGAAAGAGGTCTTGCATATGTTGAGCTAGAAGGTGACATCGGAATTATTGGTAATGGTGCAGGACTGGTTATGGCTACGCTTGACATGGTTAGCTTGTATGGTGGAAAACCAGCCAACTTTTTGGACGTGGGCGGAGGAGCTGACCCGGAGAGAATGGAAGCAGCACTTGAAATTGTTTTGTCAAATCCTCGGGTAAAAGTAGTTTTTGTAAACATTTTGGGTGGAATTACACGTTGTGACTGGATGGCTAAAGGTATAATAGAAGCAAGAGAGAAAATCAAGACAAGAGTGCCGTTAGTGGTAAGAATGGTTGGAACATTAGAGGAAGAGGGGAAAAAGATATTAGAAGAAGCCGGGATAGATGTATTAGATTCCATGGAAGAAGCTGCTAAAAGAGCTGTAGAAATTTCAAAGCAACTAGTGGGGAGTTAAAAGCATGGCTATACTTGTAAATAATAAAACAAAAGCTATAGTACAAGGAATAACCGGAACCCAAGGAAGCTTTCACACAAAGTTAATGCTTGAATATGGAACAAAAATTGTTGCTGGTGTGACTCCCGGAAAAGGAGGACAGGAAGTCCATGGAGTTCCAGTATACGATACCGTTAAGGAGGCATTAAGTGAACACGATGCTAATGCCTCAATAATATTTGTACCGGCACCCTTTGCTAAGGACGCAGTGTTAGAAGGGATAAATGCAGGTCTAGAACTAATTGTAGTCATTACTGAACACATCCCGATAAAAGATACTATTCAAATGGTTGAAGTAGCTAAAAGAAATAATGTAAATATAGTTGGACCTAACACACCTGGAGTTATTACGCCAGGTGAATGTAAACTTGGCATAATGCCAGGCCATATTTTTAAGCGGGGTCCTATCGGCATTATTTCAAGAAGTGGTACATTAACCTATGAAATTGCAAGCAATTTAACAAAGGCGGGATTTGGTCAATCCACTTGTCTTGGAATAGGAGGAGATCCCATAATTGGAGTTAATTTTGTGGAAGCCTTGGAGATGTTTGCAAACGACCATGAAACAAAAGCGGTTGTTTTGATTGGTGAAATTGGTGGCGATGCTGAGGAGAGAGCTGCAGAATACATAAGAAAAGAATTTAATAAGCCCGTAGCAGCTTTTATAGCTGGGAAAACAGCGCCACCTGGGAAGAGAATGGGACATGCTGGAGCTATTATTTCAGGTAGAACTGGAACTGCGCAAAGTAAGATAAAGGCCTTAAAGGATGCTGGTGTACACGTAGTAGATAGGCCTAGAGAAATCTCAGAGAAATTAAAGGAAATTTTAAGTTAGTACTTGATGTACATTTTAGCAATTGATGTAGATTTTGAATTCATCTTCTCCTTTAACTTTTTGAATTTAAGTCTTTTAATACGTATATTGAAGCAAAAGTTGGTAGGGGATTTCCATTTAAAGTATTTTATGGTTTTAGGCTATCATTTAAGACTTGCTTTGACATTTTCAATGTTTTAGATGATTTTAGAGCTAAATTGATACTATTGCGAAACTAAATTTAAATAAAAATTGTTTAAAATGTTTGAGTACCAATAAACTTTTAAATAAAAAAGCTTCAAACTAAACAGTGCCAACTAACTTCACGGAACCAGAAGTTCTTAGTATTAATTTATTGTAAATAAAGGGGGAAAGCAGATGCCGGTAAGTGACCCAATAAAAAGAGAAATAGCCATGAAACATCTACTATATGTAAAAATCTGCAGAAAATGCGGCGCAAGAAATCCGCCATCGGCTGTTAAATGTAGACGGTGTAAAAGCAAGAGATTAAGATGGAAGAAACGAGAAGCCTCCCGTTAAACTTGATTGACTTTTGTCGTTTGACGTTATCAAAATAAATTAAAATTTTATTAACTGTTTCATTTTCGCAAAATTTAGTGGTGGGCCCGGCGGGATTCGAACCCGCGACCTCCACCTTTCTTAATAATTTACAATTCGTAAGGGTGGCGTCATAGCCAGGTTTTCCGATGAGGGTTTGTGTCGCCTCATCTCTAGACCACGGGCCCTCTTAAAATACTTGGTTAATTTGCCAACTTAAGTTTTTCAGTAATATTTCGAATATTAATATTTTGTTGTGCAATTCACTGAAAGTTTTATATTTGGTTGATGTATTGAGAGAAAGGAAGTTATAAGAGTAGATGGTGGTTGTATGCCTAGGGAAATTAAGAGTGCAGAGGAATTCCTAGAAATTGCTAAGAGGGCTATTGAGTGTAGAGTTAAACGTCTTGGCGACGTTGTTAAATTAAAGTTGAGAACTAAAAGATACCTGTATACCTTGAAAACTACACCTGAGGAAGCGGAGAATCTTTTGAAGAGAATTCAATGTGAAATTGTTGAACTTTAACTTAAAAAATAGTCAATGAGATGAAGAGAAAAGCTATTGCTAACAATGATGGTAACGGTAATCCTGGAACTAAATGTTCTTTTTCCAATATTTTACAAGTTATTAAAAGACCTATAAGCACGCCGAGAAGCGTCATAACAATTGATATTATTGAATAGTCTATTATTACACGTACATTGAGGGCAGTGTAAAATATGAGGTCTCCTAAACCTATTTCCGCATATCGACTTGTATAAGTTAGGGTTAGTGTATCAAATTGATCTTGTTTTTCCTCAATGGTTTTCATTATGTTTCGGATTGGCCCCCTTTTTACAGAGTAAATGTCATAAAATGATAGAGCAACCAAAGTGAATGTCAAGGTAAGAATTGGCAGAGAAATGCCCAGAAGAAACCCCATCAGCGATGAGAAAAGTATTATTGCAACTCTTTTAGCCTTTTCAAACCTGGAAAACACCGATATATAAGTGATAAGAAAAGCCGAGAAAAGAACAGGTGCTATGTAAATAATTATATTAATTTCTTGAACACCCGAAATGATTAAAATTTCATCCTCAAGTAGAAGTATGGCAAAAAGTGATGTAAGAAAATAGAAAACTGCAAAAATTAGTTTTAAAATGTTAACTTTCGCTTTGCGAAATAATACGTATAGGAAGAATCCTCCAATAGCAGCTATAGAAATGTAAAAGATCATATTTAGGAAAGCACCTGTTGCACCCATTTCAGATTCCGAAAAAGGTACTGCTTCTATTTCTATGCTTGAAAGTTTATGGATTAGTGCAAATATTATTGAAATGGCAGCTGCAGAAACTGTAGGAGGAACAAGGTGAAACGCTGCAGTTTTCCAGTTCGTACTCAATAAGCTCACCTAGAGTTCTAGTTTATACTCAAACTTTAATAATGTTTTGAAATGTTTTTTAATGGGTGTAAAGTTTGAGTGAAGCATCACTCTCTAAGTTCTTGAATTTGCCAGTAAAGAATGAAAGAATGGAGAAAGTGGGAGAAGTAGTGGATATTTTAGCTAAAAAGAAAGATGGAAAGATCATTGGCATACTTGTTAAGCCCAACAAAATCAACAAACTTCTAGATAAGTTGCCTAAAGATGAAAATGGATATATTGCCATTCCAATTTCAGTTATAAAATTGAATGAGAACTTTATATTTTTAAATGAAAGAAAAATAAAGGTGTTGTTAATTCGCGCAAGACGCTATACAACTTGAATGAGGTGAAAAAATTGAACATAGAGATAATATTGAAGAGAAAAGTTGATTTAGAAGGAAAAATTTTCATTACGGGATTTCACGGTATTGGTTATGCGGGATATATTGCGGTAAATCATATAATAGAATCCACTAATGCTGAACTTCTAGGTTATGTTACGACTGAACAATATCCGCCCATAGTCTCCCTTGACGAAAATAGAGTGCTTACTCCCTACGAGCTTTTCATGTACAAGGATTTCATATTATTTCTTCCGAGGTTTCAACCACCTCCTTCTGAACAAAATGATTTAATGAGAATTTTAACTGAGTGGACCGTTAAGAATCGATTTAAAGAGGCTATTTTAATAGGTGGATTAGATAGTAAATTAAAGGCGGGAGAAGAAAAATTAAGAGTTGTTCCGACTTCACGATTTAAGATGAATAACAAATTGGAGTTAAAGAAATTAGATAGAAACTTATATGTCGTGGGGCCTTTAGCAATCTTGTTAGCTTACTATGAAATCAAAGATTTCCCCGCAATTGCATTATTACCGTATGCTCAAAGAGGGAGACCAGATCCGTTGGCTGCTGCGACGGCTATACAAGTAATTAATCAGCTATATGATCTTGATATCTCAACAGAACAGCTTATTAAGGATGCAAAACAGATAGAACAAGAGATCGCTCAGCTTAAGGAACAGGAAGAGAAAGTGCAGAGAGAACCTGGATCATTAGCGATGTACGTCTAGAATTTTATTGAATTATAATGGAAGGTAACTTGTTAAGAGGGCTATATCATGAATATCAAAGACCTATTAAGAGACGCTTATCTACTTCAGCTTAAAGATGGCTTTTTTACAGTTAAAAGTCTGTCTAAACTCATTAAGAGAAGTTATAGTAGAACCTTTTCTATATTAAAAGAACTTCAAAGAAAGAACTATGTTAAAAGTTTGGAGAAACGAAATAAAGGAGAAACTAGGTACATTGTGGATGAAAAGGGGAGAAGGCGGTTTAAGGTTATTTTAACAGCAGGTACTTACGACATCATCCATACGGGTCATTTAAAGACCTTAGAAGAAGCAAAAAGACGTGGTGATGTTCTTATAGTTATAGTGGCAAGAGATAAAACAGTTGAAAAAATAAAAGGCCGGCGACCAATAATACCTGAAAATCAACGAAGAACCATAGTTCAATCACTCAAACCAGTTGATTTTGCGATTTTAGGTTCAGAAAAAGACTTTTTAGAACCAATTGAAAAAATAAACCCTGATTTAATTGTCCTTGGAAGAGATCAACCCGTAAATAAAAGAAAATTAGAAAAAGAGTTAAGAAAACGTGGACTTGAATGTAAGGTGGTAAGACTTCGAGTGTGGGATTCTTCTCCCCTCGCAAAAACATCTAAAATAATAAAGAAAATTAATGAAACTTTCCATATTTCTAATATTTAGCAAACTGCCTTATATCTATCGTTAGAAACACAACGTCACCGTCATTTAAATTTAAGACTTCCCTGAGGCATACAGGAGCTATAACTTCTAGAACGTCGTCACCGTAGTGAGTTCGTTGAGCAAATATTATAGCCCCCGAAATCTTATTGTTAATAACGACTGGGTAACAGGTTGCGTCACCATACGTTCTTAAGTTATTTTTAAATCCACTTATTTTAATTCCAGAAAACGATTTTAACATTTTTCTGATTTCTAAGTCGGTTTTATTCCTTAATTTTAAGTTAAGTGTTCCGGGATATGGAACGAAACCTAATTTTTCTAGAATTTGATTTTTGTATGGCTCTAACGATAAGTAGAATCGTCCTTCACCTAATCCGGTAAAGACTTCACCCTCTAACCTTATTATTGTTGGTTTCTCCTCAAATATGGCTTTTAGTCCATAATACAGTTCTTTCAGGAGGTCCTCTCCTTTTCTGGTGATTTTTATTAATTGTCCTTGTCGTTTGATTTCTCTTGTTATATATCCTAGTTTTTCTAATTCTTGCAGACGTCTTGAGGCTGTTTGCTGACTTACATTTAACTCTTCACAAAATTTTGTTGATGATATTTTAATTGGCTGTTTAATTGCACCTTTCTTAGCCAATAGGAAAAGAGTGAACCATAGTTTGTCATCCAAGTTCAACACCTTCTTTGACAAGTCTTTTTTTCAACGTTGCAGTAATATGCGCTTGTCTGATTGGTTCAGGTAGCTTATATTTTTTGCACGTGTTAAGTGTGATCTTGATAGCGGTCTTTAATGTTACACGGTGACCTATGCTGACAAATATTGGCTTTACATTCTTTTTTGTCCATACCGCTGCTCCTATAATTTCATTTTTGTCATATATCGGAGCCCAGTTGTCTTTTCTTTCACCTATACTGCCGCAAAGTAGTTTTTTAGCTATACCTATCGTTGGGATATTAAGTACAACCCCTAAGTGGCTTGCAGCACCCAGTCTAAAGGGATGAAGACGTCCTTGCGCGTCAACCATGAAGATATCTGGTAGTTCTTTAAGTTTTTTTATGGCGCTAATCATTGGATAACATTCTCTAAATGATAATAGCGTTGGGATATAAGGGAATTTAACCTTAACTATGCTTACAGACTTTTCTTTAACAGATAGGGTGTCATATTCTACTACTACTGCCGCTGCGACGGCATAATTACCTATATAAGCAACATCAACTCCTCCAACTGTTTGGGGAGGACATGGGAAATCATCTTTTTCAACAACTTTTTGGGCAAGCAACATTTGAGCTTTTCTAGCTTTCTCAATAGAGAAAGATTTGATTTTCATAAAGCCACCATATTGAATATTTCTGTTATGCAGAGAGCGTTAAAACATAAACTAAATATTCTTTTAGAGATATGACTTCCAAAGTAGATATCCAACTAGCAATATTCTGAAAGTTGTGTTTTCTTTTAAATTATACGTTTAGTTTTTCCATAAGTGATTGTATCCCTTTAAGGAGGCGGTTTCTATGTATAGCGTTTGTAAGGTCTCCGCGAGTTTTTTCAAGTATGTTTCGTGCAACATCGCATTTATGTCTTAAACCTGGAACAATAGCATTTGGATAACCTAAGGTTGAAAGAGCTTCATATATCTCCTCTATAATTCCTAAGAAAAATTCTCCCTGATCCAATTGATCTTTCCGAATAGCGTCAAGTATCTGTCTTCTAAGCTCCCCAACTACGTCACCTAATCCTAAAAGATAGGGAACATATGGAACATTTAGGTCTTCGGGTGATGGTATTTTGCTCCCCTCTAAGATGGATAAAAGTACGGCAGCTTCAACATACTCCTGATATGCGGAATAAACGTATCCGCTAAAGTAGATATCTGGATGTCCTCTTAACTCTGTTGCTAGGTCTTCAAGTTTTTTCTTGACATCTTTTATCATATTTTTTGCGTTTTCTAGTTCTCCCCTGTGAATTGCTCTGATCGCTTCAGCTGATAATCTAACGGTTTCCCTAGTGATTTTTAAAGCATTTTCCCTTACCTGATCTTTCTCATCAAGCACTTCTCTGATTTTACTAATAATGTTCTCGAGCATGGAAAACCCTCTCCCAACCTTCATAAGTTATTGCTAATAATATGCGTAATTAGACATATAGGCATTTATGTCTAAAGTTTGGATAGCATTATAGCAAGTTTTTCTTGCACTGCCCAGGATCCATATAGTAGTCCTCTTCTTGCTAAATCACCTAAAACCTTTTTAGTTTTACTGTCAATCTTCCCAGGTGGATAATTTTCAAAGGGAGTACCAGGAAGAGGCATGAAAATGTGCGCGTGAATCCTACATCCTTTGCTAATCAGATATTTAATCATATCAAGAGTTAATTTCCTATCTTCATCGTTTTCAAAGGGAAACCCAAAGATTAAGTCAATATCGGGAACAAAACCATAGTCAATTAAATTATCCACGGCAAGAAAAACATCCTCCACGGTATGACCTCTATTAATAATGTTTAAAATCCTTTGACTCCCGCTTTGAGCGCCAACAATAATTCTGTCGTTTGAAACATATTTGGACACAACATCTAAAACCTCTTTGGTAACAAATTCAGGTCTAACTTCAGATGGAAAAGTACCAAAATATATTCCTTTAAGCCCTTCTACCTCAGAAATAGATTTAAGCAGTTTTTCAATTTTTTCAGGTTCAGGTTTTCTACCAGAACTACTTCCATATGCAAAAGAATTCGGAGAGATAAACCACATTTTATCGTAGCCGCGTTTAACGGCAATTTTAACCCACTTAACTATGCATTCTATGCTCCTATGTCTCATTTTAAAACCAAAAATCCGAGATGTTTGGCACATTTTACAGCCAAAAGGGCAGCCTCTACTAATTTCAATTGGAGAGAATAATCCATATTTTGGAGAGAATGGAGGATAATCGTTCAAATTGACTATTTTCTCAGGTAGGTTTAACTGAAGCTTATTGGGAGATTCGAGGAAAGCAATGCCTGGTATGTTTCTCCAATCCTCTCCTTCGCTTATTTTATAAAGTAGCTCTGGAAAACTTTTTTCACCTTCACCGATAACAGCTACATTAAATCCAGCTTCTAAGACTTGTTTGGGACGAGCTGTTACATGCGGTCCACCAGCAACTAAAAATACAGAGTCTTTGAATTTTTCCCTAATCTTCTTTACTTCCTCTTTTACGTTAAGAAACTGCGTGGAAAGAATGGAATAAGCAACTATACAAAAACCTTCTTCATCAAGAACTTGCTCGATATCCTGAAATACATTTGTTAGAAAAGAAACCTTTAAATTCTTGAGTCTAGTGTCTACTTCTAAAGCTCCTATTAATGCCGCAAATGAGTACTTGTTCCATTTGGTATATCTTAAAAGGAGAGAGACCATAAAGAGACATTAGTACTATGATTTAATAAGAATTTTTACCAATATTAGTAGATTGCACTGAATTTATTTCGCAAATCTATGCAAGCGAAAGATCTACCAAACGCAAGGTTGACTTGATCACGTTCATAAATTTATAAATTTTAGGGCAATGTTGGTGGGAGTTATTAATTGGGTAGAAGAAGAAAAATGAAAATCAAGGAAATCTTTAACAAGATTTTATGGGATCCAAGAGAAAAAGAGAGAAGGAATGATTATGAGATAGTATTTATACATAGGGGTGCTTATCAAGATCAGAAAACTATTCCGGTAACGATGATTAAGGAAGTAAAATCATCTATGTTTATTTATGTAAACGATGTTGGAGAAGAAATGTACATTCCTTTTCATAGGATATTAGAAATCAGAAATAGAAGAACTGGCGAAATATTGTGGTCGAAGAGGATGCGTGAAAGCAATGAACCCATTTATGAGGATTAAACCTATACAGGATGCTAATAAGTTTATAGATATGGCTTTTCGTAGAGCTTCAAAGGTAGAACCTTCACTTCCGCAAAAACTACCACCATTGTTAAAGGCTAAGAGAAGAGAGGAAGCAAGAGTTAGAAAAGTAGCCCAATTTCTTCATGATAGATTTAATAATATTGTGAAGCAATTTCCAAAGATAAACGATCTTCATCCCTTTTATAGAGATTTGACAGATGTTCTTGTTGGAGTGGATGAGCTGAAAAAATATTTGGCTTCATTACGAGGAGCTGCAAGAGTCGTTATGAAAATAGCAAATGAACACATAAGAAATATAAGAAGAGCTACTGATCCTAGTGAGGCAGCAAGGGAAAGAAGAGCGGCGTACGGAAGAATAGCCTCTTTCGTAAAAAAACTAAATGAAAGACTTATATTCTTGGAAGAAGCAAGATCAAAGCTTAGAAAGTTACCATCAATAGATCCTGATATGCCAACGATTGTAGTTGCTGGTCCGCCTAATGTAGGGAAAAGCACTTTGGTTAGAGTTGTTTCAACAGCAAAACCTGAAATAGCAACCTATCCATTTACCACGAAGATGCTTATACTAGGTCATTTCAAAGCAGATAGTAAAACATATCAGATTTTGGATACGCCGGGGCTTTTAGATAGACCTCTCAGTGAACGAAATCAAATAGAACTACAAGCAATAATGGCTCTTCGCCACGTAGCAAATATAATAGTTTTTATGGTAGACCCTTCAGAAACTTGTGGATATTCTTTAGACATGCAACTTTCCATATATGAAGACATCAAGAAGTCCTTTAATGTTCCAATAATACCCACAATAAATAAAGTGGATATCTCCCTGCCGGAAATGATTGAAAAAGCAAAAAGAGTGGTTGGAGATGATGCTATAGAAATGGCCGCCATAAAGGGAGTGGGAGTAAGCGATTTAATAGAGAAATTTCGGTCTTTCTTAGAGAGAGAATCTTCATAAAATTGGGTATTAGTATTTAATTATGATTAGTACGAGATTGTAATGGAATTTTGACAGTTTATTTCGATTTTCTTGATACGCCTATTCCTTTACATATTATTTTTATATAGTTGTTTTCTTTTTCAACTGTAAACTTTGCTTCAGCGATGTCTTCGCAGAGTTTCATGGCTGTCTCAGCGTGTGAAGTTAGTTCTCTAGCAACTATGTAAGACTCTCCTTTTGCCAATGACATATAAATGATGAGATTATCTAGTGCATGGTCATCTACGGGGACTTTGCTTCTTAAAGCTTTTATTAGCCTTTCAGCTGCTTCTTGTCCAACTATTTCAGCTCTTTTGCCACGTTCCCCGATGGAATCACCTCCAACAATACCGGTGTCTGTTATTGCCCATAAAACTATCCCACTTCCTCTACCTGGGCTAGGGGTCTTAGTATCTATTTCAATTTCCACATTCTCATATCCAGCTTTTCTTAAAACATGTTTAGCGCTTTCTGCTTGTCGAACAGCTACGTGAGAGGGTAAGTTAGAACAATAAGAAATTCCTCTAATTTCCTTAATCTCAGTGAATTCCTCCAACTTAATTGGAGAAAGAAAATCGACAGGTTTGACTTGTACTTCTACAAGTCCCCCTCCCTTGGGATAGAATCCTCTTCTTAAAATTTTAATCTCAGCATTTACCCCCATCTTTTCGAAAAGCGGAAGGAGAACTTCCTTGAAGTATGGTAGGGGAGGACTCCATCTAACAGATGTCCCACCAATCATTCTAAGCATTACCGTACTAGTAGCAAAAGTTAAAACTGGAAGCGATGCTTGGAGAACGAGAGGAATGCTTCCAGCGGTTCCAATATTCATATTGTAGTTTCCACCCTTAGGAGGAGTTTTAGGTTTAAATGTTACAGTCATTGACCCGACTTTTAATCCTTCAACTTCTGCATTAACTATGGAAGCTATGAGTTTTACAGCGGTCATATGTTGAGGACGTAGACCTGGGTTTGATCTCTTTGCTCTAATATTAAAAATTTTGATTGGGACCCCAAGTATTGCTGAGAGAGCTACACTATAGCGTAACAGTTGTCCACCGCCTTCCCCAAAGCTTCCATCTACCTCTATCATATTGTTCACCTCAGATAACTAGTAATTGCAATTTCCTAATTTGGGAAATAGTTATGTTTTCTAAATGTGTACATTAAAGTTAATGGTCGGTGCGGCATAATTATTTTCATTCAACAAACTTCATATTTAATTAGCAGATAGGAATTTTAAGGTGTTTGTTTTGGAAGATATGGAGATATTTCAAGCATTAAGAGGATTTGGACTAACGGAATATGAGGCGAGAGTATATATTACCTTATTAGAAAATGGATCCATGACAGCGGCTGAAATTAGTTCTGCCTCGGGCATACCCTACAGTAGAATTTACGAAGTTCTAACTCGTTTAGAAAAGAAGGGTTGGATAGAATCTTTAAGCGGTAGACCTAAGCTTTATAAGCCTCTTCCACCTTCTGAAGCTGTTAAAATCGTTAAAATGGAATTAGAAAGACAGTTAGAAAACTACGAGAACGTTGTAATTGAAAAATTGCAACCTCTCTATGAAAAACAAGCATTAGTTGAAAGACCTGATGTCTATATTATAAGGGGTATTGAAAACGTTTTGGCACGAGTAATAGAAATGTTTGAAGGCGCCAAGAAAAAAGTAATGATTTCTATGAGTAACATAAACATAGAATATGTTAAAGTGATTGAAGACGCTCTCCGAAACTTAAAAATTCGAAATATCAAAATCGAAATATTAACTTCTACCGATTCTAGTCTCGAAGCATTATCAAGGTTAAGTAAATACGGTGAAATCCGAACAAGAGACCGCTTATATGGCGGTGGGGTTATTGTCGATGATCATGAAGTAATGTTACTTTTGATGGGAAAAAGTAACGTTTTAGCTATTTGGAGCACTCACATAGAACTAGCCACTTTAGCTAGAGATTATTTTTACTATTTATGGAATATGCCAGACACAATTAGGTTTAAGGGTGATTAAAGTAATTGTCTACATTTACTTGGAGAAAAGAAATAATTTATGGGTGTCCGCCGGTTTTACGAAAGAACTAAGGCTAGTGTGTTCAACGTTACCATCGTCGAGTGTAACATCTATTTTACAATCTCTTTTTTCAACATTACTTTCCAAGAAGATTTTTGTAGTTAAAATTCCCTCCACAATTATAAGTGAAGTTTATTCAACATTTGGGAAAATTTACGTCGAAAGATATTTACCATCGCTGGTGAATAAAAATTTTCTATCCACTGCTCGAAGAATACTGGATAAATTATATGCTGCTTGGGAAGGAAATAGAGTATTCTTTTCTAGGGAAGAAATATTGCTTAGTGGAGCTACCAACTTTGCTAAAAATGTTCTTCTTTTAACTATGAAGATTCCTAAAGGCTTCGTAACCACCTACGGTGATTTAGCCCAATTATTAGGAGGAAAAAGATATTCTAGAGCTGTTGCTAATGTTCTTTCAGAAAACCCTCTTCCATTAGCTATACCGTGCCATCGAGTAATATATTTTGATGGCCGACTCGGCGGGTATTCAGCGGAAGGCGGTATTCGTATCAAAAAGCAACTATTGGAAAGAGAAGGTGTAAGATTTACGTTAAACGGCAGAGTACGTAAGGAGTATATAGTAAAATTAAGCAAGTTAATTTCTTAAGTCAATTTTATTTTTATTTTTGCTCCTTCCTTTACATTCAATTTTTTAGCTGCATTTCCTTGATTAATGGAAATTTCAAGAAAGTTACCACTACCGATTATAGCTAGGAACTCTCCTTTCTTTACTTCATTATATGCTTTACAAATTTTCAATACTTTCTCCAGTTTATCGTTAAGTAAAATTTTTATTTTGTCTTCCTCACTTATACCCACTTTTTCTAGGATTTCACTATAGATGTTGGTAACTATGTTGCCAAAACCGTCTATGTAGATGATTTCCCCTTCAATTTGATCTTTTTGTACATGTGGTTTTGAAAAACTTAAAATTTCATATTCCTCAAGTAAGGGACCAAAATTCTCTATAGGAACCCCGTTAGCTAAGTAGGCTGCAGCAGGCGCAAAAATATCTCTTCCGTGGAAAGTACGAGAGACACGAGGCAACATGTATTTACTATTTGTTATTTGAACTACTTTTTTTACTCCTTCTCTTAATGCTGCAAGCGTGAGAAGCCCGTTGTCAGGTCCAATATAAAAGCTTCTCTTAGTTTCCATGATAATTGCTTTTCTAGCCGTTCCAACTCCTGGATCAACCACGCCAACGTGTATTGTACCCTTAGGAAAGAAGGAAGCACTTGCCGCCAGGACATAGGCTCCCTGCCTAATGTCAAATTTTCTAATTTCGTGGGAGATGTCTACTATATTCACGTCTGGACATATGGAAAGTATGACTCCTTTCATAGCTCCGACATAAGGATCTCTTAACCCAAAATCTGTCAGTAGAGTTATTACTTTTTTCATTTGGATTTTCTTCCTCCAAATTCTTCAAGAAGTTTCTCGTAGACTTCTCTTTCGCTTCCCTTAGATAAGTGGTAAAGTCTTTCAACTATTAATTCGGGAGTTGATCGTGCGAGATAATTGTATATGGGATTCCTGTTAACTATTAGGTTTAAGTTTTCATCTAAGCCGCTGGCCTCGATTCCATCCACTCTGATGGGAACTTTTACAACTTTCATTACTTCTTCAGCTAGATGGCTTATAAAGATGGCACATGTATTTTTGTTAGCATATAGAAGTTCTAGTATGCCTGCGATAACTTTTGCTGCTGCGCCTGGCTCGGTGATGGCTTCTAACTCGTCGACAAGAACCAGTTTTTTCTTAGGGCTTGTGATGACTTTAGCAAAGTTTTTGAGTGTTGCTTCGAAGGCTCCGGCATCCATAATGCCTCTTGATCTCGAGAAAAGATATATTTCATCGAATGGGCACATGTAAACTTCTTCTGCTGGAACTGGGAGCCCCATTTGTGCTAATATAACTATTTGAGCAATTAAGTTGAGTAACGTGGTTTTACCACCGCTATTTGCGCCACTTAGGACAACAATTCTTTCTTTATTTGTGTTAGGTGGTTGAATAGGAATATCTCCAACGGCATAATTAACTGGAATTACCTTAGTCTTGTTTTTTAGTTCTAATTCTCTTAGAAATAGGTTTCTTCCATTAATGAACCCGATACCTACGTATTCTTCATTTAAAGTGGGAACATTCAAGAAGTAATCTTTTGCGAATTGTCCCACAGCGAAAAAGAGATCGAAATCTAGAAGTGCTTTAACAGCTTCTTCAACGGCTGATCTTAGTTCATGAAGTTTTAAGGCCATTTCTCTAAGTATTTTATATCTTCTCAGAGCGTACTCCTTTCTTAGGAAATCTTCCAATAGACTAACTTTTCTTCTATCAGCTTGAATTGGCAATACTAAATCCCTTGGAAATAGTTCTTCAACAAATTCTAATTCCTCACCTGTCAGCTTAAGCTTTTTACATAGGTTGTCTTCAGCTTTTTGACATACCTCGGTGATAATTTCTAGTAACTCACCAGATAATTCTGGAAAAACATTTCTAAGACCTTCACCTCCAGCTCCACTTGCAACTGCTTCTTTCAAAATATCAAGAAGCCGTTCGCCCTCAATGATCACTTTTCTCTCCGCAATTTTCTCCTTCACTTCATCATTAATTTGAACTTCCAGATCACTAATTACCGTTTGAAGATCCCGTATGGCAGCTCTTAGCCTATCTAACTCCTCATCGTATCCTTCTCTTACTTCACCATCCTCAGTCAAGACAGAAAGTAGGTTTTCAACTTCGCTAAGTGCGGTTAGGTTAATGCGGTTCTTAAATTTTTCAATAGCAAGACCGTTGGGAAGGGAATGAATATATTTTCCAAGCTCGCAAGCAGCTCTGACGACCTCATAATTTAGAGAGTAAAATGACACGAGACGTTCAGGAAGTAGAAACTCGACGGAGACTTCTTTGCCAAGTACTTCAGCGTTGAAGGCATAATCTATGGCAGTATCATATGGCGCACCACTAGAAATAAAGAGTACTAGGTCGTAGGATTGAATGTATTCTTCTAATCTTTCACCAGGTTTAACTAAAAATATGTTTGTGAGTTTATCCAATTCTAATTTGCACAATTTATTGTAAATTTCTTCATCATCAGTTAAAATAACTCTATCGCCTATCCTCTTTTCAAGCTTTCCTAGACGTAGGGGCCTAATTTTTGAAAGAAGTTCATTAATCTCATTTAGGGTTTTTTCATCAAGTTTTTTAACTAATTCTTTGGCTTCGGAAAAATAATTTAATCTTTCTAACATTACGTTAATTTTTCGAGGAGGGAGAGGAAAATACAGAGTTAACTTATTTTTGCTATAAGATGTTTTAGTATAGCTGCGAATAATGTCCAATATTCTTTCATACATCCTTCTGGCATCTGATGTTTTCAAAACTTCCTCTAACGAAACACCTTCAATAATGGAATAGGCATTTCTAACAATTTTAGTTGCTAAACCTTGCCCAATGCCGGGAACAGACATAAGTTTAGCAATATCCGCTTCCATAATTACCTTTATAATTTCCTCCTCACTTCCAAGATACTTAATAAGTCTCTCCGCGACTTTTGATCCAATACCTGGTATTTGACTTATTTTCTCAATTTTCATTAAACCCACCATGAACATAAATCGTTAATCCAAATTTGGAGTTTATTAGTTTCTAGACTTTCATGAGAAGCAAATTTCAATAACACTTTACTTATAATTTAAATTTTCGACGTAAATTTAAGTAACTTATGTTCCCCGATCATAAATAGATGGGGTTACGGAGTATTTATCCTGTAAGGATGTACATTTTATTTTAATTGGAATATTTTGAGTAAACCACATGGTCTCTATCGGAATTAAGATGTAGTGAAACAGTATAAGTTTAGATCTTGGAAGTTTTAACTATATCTCCTTTATTCCTATACTTGTTTTAGTATATTTTTTGGTAACCCTTTTAAGTTCCGCTCCCACCAATTCATATCCATTAACAACCAGTTCATTGTTTCTAACTTCTAGAATCATGAAACTTGGCTTTAGTGAAGCTGGGCCACCTCCCCAAACACCTGTTGCGCTCCCAGGATTTAAGAGAAGAACTTCGCCGAAAATTTGAATTGACAAGGCATGTGTATGACCGTGAATTAAAACATCAACATTTAAACGTTTAGCTATGGAGTACAGTTGCTTGGGATCACCTCTCGGATATATTCCAGTGCCATGATAAACACCGATATCAAAGTCCCCTAGTTTAACCTTTACACTTTTAGGACCATTAATATAATCCATGTTCCCAACAACCCACTTAACAGGTCCAAATCTTCCTAACATATCTAAGACTTTCTCATCAACCAGATCGCCAGTACATAAAACTAAATCAAATTTCTTATTTGAAATAACATTCATAATAGGCTCCGGTATCATCGAAGCTCTAGAAGGGATATGAAAATCACCAATAACAAGAACTTGCATCGTTTACTCACCACAACTAATTCTCATAAACCTTACATTAACTGCTTCTTACAACTCATCATCTTACATCTATAACCTCTAAGCTACAAAATACTTTCTTAAAATATTTCTTAATGCTATCAATAAAAATAAAAATCCAATGCATCATAATAAATTAGCGTTACTACACATATTCTAAATAAGTAACAATTCGCAACATAAAAAAGCCCGGTGGGGTAGTGGCCAAGCCTCCCGGCCTTTGGGATATTTTGTCGGCTTTGCTGCCGGCAAAAGGTGAGGAGAGCCGGGGACCCCGGTTCGAATCCGGGCCGGGCTACCATTTTGCTATTTTTGGCTTAATTTGATTGTTAGAGTGAGGTGAAAATAAGGTAGATATTATTTGGTTGTTTCTCTTAGTTCGAAGATTACTTTGTCCATGTTTGAGTAGATTTTTCTTAGTCTTCCTTCGTATTGTCTTCTTAGTTTAGCGTATGCTAGTTTTGTGATTTTCTTTGTTTTGTAACTTCTTTCAAGCTGATTTATGCTTGCTTTTACGCTTTCTCTTTCAGCTTCAAGTAGTTCTATGCGTTTTATGTAGTCTTCGAGTTTTGGCGCTGCTTTTCTCAGTTCTTCTTTTACTTTTTCAACTTCTTTTGTTGCGCTTATGAGTTCTTTTTCGTATAGTTTCATTTTTCTTTTGTAGTCTTTTTTCTTTATTCTTCCTGTCCTGAATGCTTCTTCAAGTTTGTCGATTTCTAGCATTAGCGCCATTTTTTCTTCGTACGCTCTACAGAATTCTCTTACTACTGGTGTGGGTACAGGTACTGGTACTGGGACTTCTACGGTTGGTGGAACTACTGCGATCTGCACTTTTCTAATAGCTATGTAAATGGCTGTTATCGCTGCGAAGATCATGCTATATGCTAGGGGTCTTAGTAGATCGTAAAGTGGGTTAACAATGTATGTTATTTTAATTTTTAGGTTTCCCGTGGAACCTGTTACGTTGTAATATGTATATATGATTTTGTTTTGTTCGATTTGTGGCTGAAGTCTTTGAACTGTTGGTATAACTTCAACTTTTGGTGGATTTATTTTGCTGTGGGGTGGTAGTATTATTGTAGTTACTCCCTTTGTTACTAGTGCTGGGACTTCAGGGTATATTGGTACTGTCAGTAGATAGACGGTGTTTATGTTTTTGAGATATATGTCTGCTGGAAGCAGATAGCTTACGTATATGGTATAGGTGGTGTTTGGACCTAGAACCTCTTTTCTCCCTGTTTTGAATGAGATGGTCACTGTGGTTTTAGTTGTTAGGTTTCCTTTGCTTATATCTGCGTCTATTGGTCCTGCTTTGTCAGAGATGCTTAGTCTAGTTGTTCCCTCTGGTAGTTTAAAATCGAATTCTTCAATATTTGAAAATCCTACGTTTTTCAGTTTGTAAGCTTCTGTTACCTTTACGTAAGCTATATCGTAGGGTTTTATTTCTCTTTCAAATTCAACATATATTAGAGAGTTTCTTGTGTAGTTATATTGGAAGTAAAATTCTTTATAGGTTAAGGGTGACAAGGCCCAAGTTTCCATGCTTGTTTCATTCTCTGTTTCCGCACCCGCGGGTAATTTTATTTCTACTCTACAGTCTTTAATGGAATAGGGTATAGTTGGGTAGTAATATAAGGTGAACTCGTAAGTTTTTTCGGTTCCTCGTATCGGAGTTATTAAACCACCATATACTGTTGTTACTGTTATTTTTTCTACTTTTCCGGGGTTTATCGGTTCACCGAAGAGAATTTGCCAAAATGTGTAATTACTCTCGTCCAAACCTAGGTATCTTAGCTCTAACTTTTGATCTTCTTGATTCTTAGCTCCTATGTAACAGAGTTTTTCTACAAATTTTTCTTTAATAGCAATTTTAAAGCTTGATACAGGAATTGTTCCATTATTTTCAATTGTTAATTCGTCTGTTACATTTATGGTACCAAGATTACCGATGGTTATTGTTCGATGAGCTTCTGAGACTATGAAGCTTGGGTTAAGTTGCGCATGGGTCGACGAATCCATCAATATGGTTAGCATCATTACAGTGATTATTAGTAACGGTAGTATGTACTTTTTTCCCATTTTTTTCCCCCGGGTTATTTCATTGAATGGTGTTGACCTAAATCTTGGAAGTTGTATATATTGTGTTCCAGTGGTTATTAATTTAACGTTCTAATCATTAATATTCTTATGTTTTCAGATAGTTTGAAGTTAAATGTTTACATTCATCACTTCTCTCATAATTTGGCTATTTTAAGTTATATGTTTTCTCCCGAAATGGTAATATTAGTTTGAGATTGCTTTTACATTCGTAAACGAAGGCGAACACTAGTAGGTTCGTCAATAGTCAAAAACTAAGAGAAAGCTTATGTTATAGTTCTAAGTACTTATATTTTGTAGTACAAGTAAGTACCTTGCGTTTCCTTATTAGGGGGTAGATTTTGCAGAAATCTTCAGAAGGAGAAGAAAGTCCATTATGATGTTGGTAGTTTTATGAGGGAAGACGGAGGTGTGTTTGTTGGAAGAACAGGCTCATCCATATATTCCTAATTCGCCGAAAAATATCCGTGACGATTTATTGAAAGAAATTGGCATAAACAGTACAGATGAGTTGTATTCAGACATTCCCAAAGAGCTCTTTAACAAAAAAGAACTTAAACTTCCATGTGCTCATAGTGAGTATGAGGTTTTTAAGGAAGTTAGAAACGTCTTGAAGAAAAATAAAACAGTGCTTGATATGCCTACGTTTCTTGGTGCAGGTGTTTGGCCACATTACGTTCCAGCTGCAGTAAAAGCTATAATCAGTCGAGGAGAATTTTTAACTAGCTACACGCCTTATCAAGCAGAAATTTCCCAAGGTATGCTGCAGGCTCTTTTTGAATATCAGAGTTTGATGGCTGAACTCTTGGAAATGCCTGTTGTAAACGCTTCAATGTATGATTGGGCAAACGCCTTAGGTGAAGCCGCATTAATGGCAAAGCGCTTAACGAAGAAGGATGTATTCTTGGTGCCGAGAATTATTCATCCTGAAAGGCTTTCTACCCTTAAAACATATGCAGAGCCAGCAAACATTAAGGTTGTTCAGATAGAATTCAATAAGGACAACGGCCAGCTTGATTTAAATGATCTAGAATCTAAACTTAACGAGTTTAGAGGAAATGTAGCTGGAGTATATATAGAGAACCCGTCTTATCTCGGTTTTTTGGAAACCCACGTCGATAAAATCAGCAATATGACTCATGAAAATGAAGCATTGTTTGTTGTCGGTGTTGATCCCGTTTCTTTGGGTGTTATACGTCCGCCGGGAGACTATGATGCTGACATAGTTGTTGGCGAGGGACAGCCTTTAGGAAACCCTTTAAACTTCGGAGGGCCATTACTGGGGATTTTTGCGACCAAAGATGATATGAAATTTATTCGTCAAATACCTGGTAGATTAATTGGAATGACAAGGTCTGAGGATGGAAAATATAGAGGTTTCGTTATGACCCTTCAAACAAGGGAGCAACATATTAGGAGGGAAAGAGCTACCTCGAATATATGCAGTAACGAAGCTCTTTGTGCTGTTGCAGCCGCCATCTATTTATCTTTGCTGGGTAAAAGAGGAATAGTTGAACTTGGTAAAACTATACTTTACAATTCTCACTATGCTATGAAGAAATTGAATGATATTGATGGAGTTAAAGCGCCGTATTTTAATGCCCCTCACTTCAAGGAGTTTTTAGCCATGTTTCATCGTGAAGGAATTGGGGTTGAAGATATTCATAAAGGTCTCTTAAGTAGAGGGATTCATGGAGGAAAAATCGTAAAGAAAGAGTTTCCAGAGTTTGGAGAGTCTATGTTGTTTTGTGTGACAGAAATTCATACCAAGAGAGATATAGATATGTTAGCTTTGGTAATTAGGGAGATTATTGAGGGGGGAGGTTAGAATGGTCAAAGAATTTAGACAAGCTAAATGGTCAGAGCCTCTTATTTTTGAAATTGGGAGAGAAGGTAGAATTGGACATATGGTGCCTACTCCTAGTGAGGAAGTCAGGGAAGTGGTTGGTGAAGTGGAAAAACTTATTCCAGAAGTGTTACGAAGAAAGAGAGAGCCCGAACTTCCAGAAGTCTCGGAAGTAGAGGTTGTTCAACATTACACTAGGTTATCTCAGATGAATTATGGAGTAGATACGGGGTTTTATCCCTTGGGAAGCTGTACTATGAAATATAATCCAAGGGTGAACGAAGAGTTAGCTTCGATGGATGAAGTTGCATGGATTCATCCCTATCAAGATGAAAGTACTGTTCAAGGTGCTTTAGAACTAATGTATAGACTTGAGAAGTGGCTTGCGGAAATTACGGGAATGCATAGATTTACGCTGCAGCCAGCCGCTGGTGCGCACGGGGAGTATGTTGGAGTTCAGATAATTAGAGCTTATCACAAATATAATGGAGAACTTGGAAAAAGAGATGAAATAATTATTCCTGACTCAGCTCATGGTACGAATCCTGCTAGTGCTGCAATGGCCGGATTTAAGGTTATTGTTGTTCCTTCAAATGAAGATGGATGCGTAGATATAGATGCGTTAAAAGCTGCTGTTTCCGAGAGAACTGCTGGTCTTATGTTAACAAATCCTAATACCCTAGGAATTTTTGAGGAGAAGATAGGGGAAATTGCGAGGATTGTGCATGATGCTGGAGGGCTACTATATTACGATGGTGCAAATCTTAATGCTATTGTGGGTAAGGTTCGTCCTGGTGACATGGGTTTTGACATTGTTCACTTAAATTTACACAAAACTTTTAGTACACCACATGGTGGAGGAGGCCCGGGAGCTGGTCCAGTTGGCGTTACTAAGGAACTTGAGAAGTTTCTCCCCGTGCCTCTTGTAGAATATGATGGAGAGAAATATTACCTAGATTGGGACAGACCTTATTCAATTGGTAAAGTCAAAGGATTTTATGGGAATTTCAATGTTCTTGTTAAGGCTTTTGCCTATATACTTGCATTGGGTGAAAAAGGGCTTAAAACTGCCGCTGAAATTTCCGTGTTGAATACTAATTACATAGTTAAAAAACTAGGGAAAGTTAGAGGCTTTGAACTTCCATATGGAAAAGGAAAGCCTAGGAAACACGAATGTGTTTTTAGCGCTTCGCCTATGAAACGGGATACTAAGGTAAAAGCGTTAGATGTAGCTAAAAGACTCTTAGATTTTGGTATACATGCACCGACCATGTATTTTCCGTTAATAGTTCACGAAGCTTTGATGATTGAACCGACTGAAACGGCAACAAAAGAACAGTTAGATGAATTTATTGAAGCACTTAGCAGGATATCTGAAGAAGCTTACAATAACCCTGAGGTTGTCCTGAGCGCACCTCACAACACTTCAGTCACAAGGCTTGATGAAGCAATGGCAGCTAGACCGAAAACTCTCTTTCTAACATGGAAAATGTATTTAGAAAAAGTGGGGGAAAAATAATCATCTTTCTATTATTTTCATCACTTATGTAATTTCCAATTTAATTATCATTGGCTATATAGGATAATATAGTATTTGATATTATGTTTTTGTTATATATTAAAGGTAGATTTACTTACGGCTACGATCGGAAAATTTATGAGTTAAAATTAACTTTAGATAGCTATAGTTTTCTCGTTATTCGTTAAGGGCCGCACTTATTGGGTTTAATCAAGATTAAAATGGCTACGGCGTTCGGTGCCTCGACAATAATCGGGGAGGAAACATATTGGTTACTAAGAAGGTTCAAGTGATTGATTGCGATTATATTATAGGGTCGGGGAATGGCCCAATAATTAGAATATTTGGTAAAGATTTAGAAGGTAAAAGTTGCTGTGTGTATTATAAAGGTTTTTACCCCTATTTTTACGTTAAAACTGTAGATGGCAAGGAAAAAATCGTTGCTGAGGCAATTGTAGAGAAGTTCAAAGGTGTTGTGATAAATATTTCTCTTGAAGAGAAGTATTTGCCTATAGGTTTTCAAAAGTCCCCATCTAAGGTATTAAAAGTAACTGTCAATCGGCCAGCCCAAGTTAAAGACATAAGAGACGATATTAAAAGGATAGATGGAGTGGAAGAAGTATATGAAGCCGATATTTTGTTCAAATACCGTTTTTTGATAGATCACGACATTTGGGGTTTTTCTTGGATAGAAGTTAAAGGTAACTATGTTAAAACAACGTTGAGCAAAGTAAATTATGAAATAGAAGCAGAAGAAATAAAACCTATTGAAGAGAATGGAAATGCGCCCTTAAAGATTATGAGTTTTGATATAGAATGTGTACCCCATGACTTAATGAGTTTACCAGATCCATCGAGAGATTCAGTGGTTATAATCAGTTTGGCATTTCATCCGCCGTTTATGGGCAGTGAAACAAAAGTTTTAGTTGCAAAATATGTCAAAAAAGCTAACAGTGACATAGAGTGTTTTGAGAACGAGGAAGAGATGTTAAAAGGTTTTATTGATATAATAGAGAAGTATGATCCAGATATAATCACGGGTTTTAACATATTAAATTTCGACTTTCCTTACATTATTAAGAGATTAAAAAGTCTGAACATAAGTCGGAAGTTTGGCCGGGCAGAAGACAAAAATGTAACTATACAAAGCGCGGGAGAAAATAATAAGGTATCTGTTCCTGGAAGGGTTGTCGTTGATGTTAGAGCATTAGTTAAGGCTGACTTCCACCTGAAAAGGTACACTTTAGAACACGTGGCTGAAAAGTTAATTAACGAAGGAAAACTTGACGTGGACTACAAGGATATACCTAAACTTTGGGCAGGGAAAAGCGGAGACATCAACAAACTTATAGATTATGCGAGGAAAGACGCTGTTCTTCCCCTTAAAATTTTATTGGAAAAACGCTTGCTCGATAAATATTTTGAGCTTTCAAAAGTGAGTGGCTTGCTTCTGCAGGATGTTATATCGGGTGGTCAGTCTAGCAGAGTTGAAGGTTTACTTTTACGTTATGGTAAAAAAAGAAACCTTATAATTCCATGTAAACCTTCGCAAGAAGAAATTAAGAAAAGGAGCGCGAAAAGAGAAAAACTTGGCTTAAAAGGTGCTATTGTTTTAGATCCAAAGGTAGGTCTCTATCATGGAAGCAACATGATCCTTGTTTTAGATTTCCGAAGCTTATATCCTTCGTTAATAATGGCATATAATATATGTTTTACAACGCTTCTCAAAAATTGTGAAGAAGTCGAGAAATATATTGAAGCCCCAACTGGAGCAAGATTTGTCACAAAGGATGTAAAGGAAGGTTTGCTTCCAGAGATCTTGAAGGATCTTATGAATTTCCGTGTTGCTGTTAAAAAAGCTATGAAAGCTGAGGAAGATCCGGAAAAGAAGCGGCAATTGGATGCAAAGCAATTGGCTTTGAAAATAATGATGAATAGTTTCTATGGTTATACTGGTTATCTTAGGGCACGTGTTTACTCGCTTGATGTAGCTAATGCGATAACAGCATTGGGAAGATATACTATTGAATTTACTAGGAAAATTATAGAGGAGAAATATGGTCTTGAAACTGTTTACGGTGATACAGATAGCGTTCTTATCAAGATTAATACTTCAAGTCTTGAAGAAGCAGCGGAAATTGGTGAGAGAATTTCAAAAGAAATTTCTAAATTGCTTCCTCAGCCAATGCTTTTAGAATTCGAAAAAATATACAAATCATTCTTGTTGTTAAGCAAAAAGAGATATGCAGGGTGGATGTTTGAAAAAACTCAAAACGGGAAATGGAAGGATAAAATAGATACGAAAGGAATAGAAACTGTTAGGAGAGAATGGTGTGACTTAGTTGGCGAAGTTGTAGAAAAGGTAATAAATATGTTATTGAAACAGCCGGACGTAAATCTTGTGGTTAATTATGTTAGAGATGTTCTTCAAAAGCTTAAGCAAGGTAAAATTCCCATCGAAAAACTAATAATGACTAGAACTCTTTCAAAATCGCCAAAAGCTTATAAAGCAAAACAACCCCACGCTTATCTTGCCCTAAAAATTGCTAAAAGATCTCCTGGCTCTGCTCCAACCATAGGTGAAAGAATCCCATTTGTCATAGTAAAAGGAAAAGGGCTAATAGCAGAGAGAGCAGAAGACCCAAAATATGTTCAGGAGAATAATTTAGAAATCGATGCGAACTACTACATTGAAAAACAACTTCTACCACCCATTGAGCGAATTCTTAAGCCACTAGGAATCACGAGACAAGAGCTTTTAACGATGGGGAAACAGCGAGAATTAACAAAATTTGTAGGTTTTGAAGAAAAAGTGGAAGTTAAACCGGTAGAAAGTACATCAACTTCCAAAGCAATACTAGAAGAAGTAGTTTGCCCCCATTGCAAAAATACTTTGAGTTTTAAAGATGCTGAAAAAAGGTTCTGCCCCCACTGTTTTAGCGAGATAGACCCTAAACAACTCCTTGAAAATGCTTTAGACGTTGAAATATACAAGCTCTTCTCAACATTTTTAACCCAGTCTCTTATCTGTATGAATTGTAAACGTTCTTTCCGTCGACCTCCTCTTAGTGGAAAATGTCCCAAATGTGGAAGCGACAATCTAGTTGTGCAAATAGACTCCCCGAGTTTCAAAGAAAAAATAAAGACGTTTGAACATGTAATAAACGAGGAAGGTTTGACTCTTCCTAAAAGAAGCTTAGAAATTTTAAAAACATATTCAATAATACCATAAAAATATTGACTCAAATAGTTCTGTGTCAGGTGTCTTCTTTTAACATTTTGCCTTCAATAAAATTATCTAGGACGACTGTAGGGAAGATTTTTAAAGGTTTATAAGAGTTATTTGCTCTAGAATCTGTATTCTATATGTTAACGAGCGAATTTTATGGCAGACAGGTTAGATGTGATATGGAAATGGTAAGCCAGAAAAACTTCGACGGCAATTGTAACTACTTAAACATGAAAATCTATGTAGAAACGTATGGATGCGCGCTCAACAAGGCGGATACAGAGGTCATACTTGGAATACTAGCAAAAAGGGGCATAAGGGTAGTTGACAGTGTAGATGATGCAACTATAATAATTGTTAATACGTGTGGTGTAAAGGCTCCAACGGAGTTTAAAATTTTAAAACGATTAAAGGAATTAAGGAAACTTTCAAAACCAATTATTGTTGCAGGATGCTTACCAAAGATCAATTTAGAAAAAATTAAAGAAACTTTACCAGATTATGCAGCTATACTTGGGCCAGATAGCTATGAAAGTCTACCGGAGATAATTTTACAAATAATGAGTGGACGAAAAGGGATAATTAATTTGAATGGAAAACCTCTTTCTAGATTAACTTTACCATCTGTTAGAACGCATCCGGTAATAGGTATTGTACCTATTTCTCAAGGATGTCTTGGAAATTGCAGCTATTGCGCAGTTAAATTTGCTAGAGGACGTTTAATAAGCTATTCTCCTGAGGACATCGTGAAAAAGGTTAAACAGTTGTTATTGGAAGGGTGTAAGGAAATATGGCTTACTGCTCAAGACACAGCCGTTTATGGAATTGATATAGGATACAGCCTCCCACAGTTGCTTGAAGACTTAGTAGAACTGCCCTATGAGTATAGGATTAGAGTAGGTATGATGAACCCTGCCTACTTGAAACAAATAGTTGACGAATTAATTGAAGTATTCAAATCTCCCAAAATATACAAATTTCTACACATTCCCGTACAATCAGGTAGCAATAGAATTCTGAAGAAAATGAATAGAAAATATACAATAGAAGAGTTTAAAGAACTCGTTAAGCTCTTAAGGACATCTCTACCAAAACTTACATTGTCAACAGATGTTATTGTAGGGTTTCCTGGAGAAACTGAGGAAGATTTTCAAGAAACTATTAAATTGTTGGAGGAAGTTCAACCTGATATAACTAATGTATCTAGATTTGCTGTCAGACCGCGAACTGAAGCAGAAAAGATGAGTGGAAAACTGCCGGGTTGGAAAATTAAAGAGAGAAGCAGAAAAGTTTCTAAAATTGTCAGAAAAATTTCTTTACAAAGAAATTTAGAATGGATCGGTTATGTTGGAGAAGCGCTGGTTTCGGAAATAGGTATAAAGGGAGGTTTTGTCGCAAGAAACTTTGCATATAAACCAATAATAATAAATTCAAATGAAACGACTTTAGGCAGTTTTGTAAAGGTAAAAATAGTTGATGCTAATATAACACATCTTGTTGGAAAAATAGTTTAAAGTAAATTATGTTAATTTTTCGATAATTTTATCGACTGGACTTTGATTTAGATGCAAACCTAGCTTCTCTGCTTCGATTTCCAAAGCTAGTCCTAACAGTTGGGTATAGTAGAGAACGGGAATTTCGAATTTTTCCCCGACGATTGCTCCTACAGCTTCTTGTTTTGCGCCAAGCATAATTTTACACGATGGACAAGAAACCACTAAGCCGTCAACGTTAAGGCTTTTTATAGCTTTTAACTTTAGTCCAGCAATGGTAAGAGCACTCTCTGAATGGGATAGCAGTAATCCACCGCCGCAACAGTCCAATTTTTCTGAATAGTCGATACTTTCTGCTCCCAGCGCTTTAAGCAAATTGTCTAGTTTCCTCGGCTTTTCGGGATCGTCAACGTTTACAATAGTACTCGGTCTCAATATGTGACAACCCGGGTGAGTTACAAACTTAAAACCATTTAATGGTTTCTTTACGGCTGTTTTTATCTTTTCAGTGCCTATTTTATCATGTAAGAAATTTACAGTGTGCCAAAGCTTAATATTGCCGTTGAATTCTAGTCCTTCCTCAGCAAGCAAACTACCAAGTTCTCTTTTCAGAGTATCATCTTTCTTCCAGTAATGAAGTGCCTCTGAAAACGATAAATAACACCCATTGCATGGTACAAGCAGTTCGTTGATTCCATCCTTTTCGGCAAGAGCAAGATTTCTTACTGCAAGATAGATAGCTGCCTTTTGATTAACGTTTTTGATTGGCGTACCGCAACATGAAGCTTTATCTATATCGGTTATTGATATGCCAAATTTGGGGAGAACTTCTCTTAACGATATTTCGTAGGCGTATTGAGAAGTTAGGATCATGCAACCCCAATAAACGCCGATTTCCATTTTAGTCCTCCTCCGGAGTTAAGAGAATTAACAAATTGTTTTTAAAAATCTCGTCGGGCTTCGAAATTTTTGGTAGATTTAGTTGTTCCCTATCATATACTTCGAAATCTCTTGATGTGACCTTTTGCTCCTCCTGGATTAGACCTACTTCAAGAACCGTGCTAACAACCTTGAGATAAGCTTCTGGGACATTAGCCTCCATATCAAAGGCTAGATTTCTTAGAGCTGTTATTAGATCGCTTGGAGCTGCATCTTGAGGACATCTTTCTGTACATTTTAAACACATCGCGCATGTCCATATTATTCCTGACGTTATTAATTCATCTATAAGCCCTAGTTTAACCATTGTTACGACCTGGTGGGGTTTAAGTTCAAGCAGCTTCATCGAAGTGCAACCACTAGTGCAGCGCATGCACTGGAAACAGTTATAAAGTTCGTACCGTCCCTTTTCGATGGCTTTCGATCTCAGTTCAACGTTCATTTTTGCTTCAGACATTAAATCTACTACTGTCATTTTAGGACACCTTTAATCCACTCGAAAGCGAGAATCAAGTTTCAAGCTAACAACATTTAAAACCAAATTAACATAAAATATTTACCCCTTATAGTATGTGTGAGAAGGGCTATCGTTATTTGAACAACAAAGCGGAAATACTTGAAGTTTGAAATCGTATGAAAATGCTTTGGTTGAAGTTTGAAAACCCATGTTGTGACTTTCGAAAACATGACGCGGGTGATCTTATGAAACATCCTAAGTTTGACGAAAAATCGGTTTTAATAATTGGTGGTGGAATAGCAGGTCTTCAAGTGGCCAGTGACCTAGCAAAATTTGGAATAAAAGTATATCTCGTTGAACGGCTTCCCAGCCTAGGTGGCCATGTTTCCCTACTTTCTACTGTTTTTCCGACATTAACCGATGCAGATAAAATAGTGTTACAAAAAATATCTGAAGTCTCTAATTATTCCAATGTACAGATTTTAACTAACGCAGAAGTAAAGGAGGTAAATGGAACTTTTGGAGATTTCAAGGTAAAGATCGTAAAGAAAGCTAGGTATGTCGATGAAAAGAAGTGCACGGCATGTGGAAAATGTGTTGAGGTCTGCCCTGTTTCAATACCCAAGGAAAATGAAATGGGCTTATCGTATCGAAAGGCTATTTATATGCCGTCTAAAGCTTTCCCGAAGACTTATCTTATTGATGAAGATAACTGTCTTCATTTTAAGGGTAATGAATGTAAAGCTTGCGTTGAAGCCTGCCCTGAAAATGCAATAGATTTCTCTCAAACCCCCATTGACATAGATTTAAAAGTAGATGCGATTGTACTTGCAACAGGCTTTGATCTTTTTGATGCGAGAAAAATAACCCAATACGGCTATGGTACTTACAAAAACGTAATTACAGGGCTAGAATACGAGAGATTAGCTCATCCAGAAGGCCCAACAAATGGAAGGATAGTTAGGGTAAGCGATGGAAAAGAACCCAAAAGTGTAGTTTTCCTGCTGTGTGTCGGTTCTAGAGATAAAAAATATCAAACATACTGTTGCAGAATTGGCTGCCCAAACGCCTTAAAACACGCATACATTTTAAAGAAACAATACGGTGAAAATGTTGATGCTTACATTTGTTACATAGATATTCGAACATCCGGCAAAGGACTTGAAGAATTTTACCAAGAAGTTAGAAGAAGCGGCATTACCCTTATTCATGGTCAACCATCGGAAATTAGACCACTACCAGACGGTTCATTAAACGTAGAGATTTTCGATACAGCAACACATAAGTTGCTGTCCATAATAGCGGACCTTGTTGTACTGGAAACAGCCATAATACCATGTACAGCGATACGAGAAGTTCTCAATCTACCTTTAAGTCAGTATGGTTTCTTCCAAGAGAAAGACCTAAAACTTAATACTACAGAAACACGGACAAAAGGAATTTTCCTAGCAGGAACCGTCCAAGGACCAAAAAACATAACCGAAACCATTGAGCACGCTTCAACAGCAGCTATAAGAGTTATGGAAGCACTCACAGAGCTATAACTGTATCCTTATATATCAAAAGCCTGATCAGATTTACAATGTTGCAGTAGTCTTTGCGTATTTAAGTTGACATTTTAAAACATTCTATAATCATTTTCTAATCAACTACATCCTTAGTGTTAGCATATAATACTGGTGAAGTAACAATCGGTGAAATAGTTAATTTTTTATAAAATGTCGTTCGATATATCTCCGCTAACAACAAATGATAATTACTAAAGTTTAAAAAATAGCGTGGTGAGAGCCTTGCCTACGATAATAGTACCTTTTAAGCAGATAGTTGATATTAAGGAAATTAAGGTGGATCCCAACACACAAACACCAATAACAGTTGGTATTCCAAGAAAAATAAGTGATGTAGATAAAAACGCACTTGAGGAAGCGATAAAGATAAAGGAAAAGCATGGAGGTAAGGTAATAGCCATTACAATGGGGCCTCCTGAAGCTAAGACAGCACTTAGGGAAACCTTAGCCATGGGAGTAGATGAAGCCTACCTTCTAAGTGATCCCATATTTGAAAACTCGGATACATTGGCGACTGCACGTGTACTAGCGAAAGCTATAGAGAAGCTAGGGGAATACGATTTGATAATTTGCGGAGAGATGACGCTTGATGGTCTTTCAGCACAGGTTGGCCCAAGACTTGCAGAACTCTTAGGCATACCACAGATAACCTATGTAAGAAAAGTTACCATAGAAGGGAATAAAGTAATTGCAGAGAAAGACTTAGAAGAAGAATATGAGACAGTTGAGGCAGAAATGCCAGTTCTCTTGACAGTTACAAGAGAGATAAACGAACCTAGAATACCTTCGCTGAGAGACATTATGAAAGCATCGAGAAAGCCAATTAACACGTGGACAGCAAGCGATCTTGGGATTTCTAAAGAAGATGTCGGAACTGAAGGGTCAGCCGTGCAAATACTCAAAGTCACAGTTCCAAAAGTTGAGAGAAAAGGTATCATTGTAAAGGCTGAAACCATAGAAGAAGCCGCAGAAGAACTTGTAAAGATGATACTTAAGGAGGGCGTATTAAGGGGGTAATGATATGAATTCGAACGAATTTAAGGGTGTTATGGTTTTCTCCGAGAATTTTGAAATTTTCTTGGAGTTGCTAGGTAAGGGAAGAGAACTTGCTGATAAACTTCAAACAGAGTTGTCAGCAGCGCTAATAGGCCATAACATTGAAGATGAACGTGGAAAAGAACTTATTAAACATGGAGCTGACAAAGTTTACGTGGTTGACAATCCTCTTCTAGAACAGTTCAATGTAGAGCCTTATACGGATGTTCTTTCAAAATTGGCCAGCGATTATAAGCCGGAAATAATTTTAATCGGTGCTACGAAAAGAGGGAAAGAACTTGCTCCAAGACTTGCAACAAGATTAAACACAGGATGCATGACCGAATGTTCAAAGCTGGATATTGATGAAGAGGGAAGATTAGTGGTAAACCGTTTAGTGTATGGAGGTTCATCCATTGCAATAGAAGTATCTCGCGTAAAGCCGCAAATAGCAACAGTTCCACCACATGTATTTGAGAAACCTGCGCCAAGTGATAGAACAGGTGAAGTAGTAAGGGTTGATGTTGATGTAAAGGAACCTAAAACCAAGATCATAGAAAAAAGGAAAAAGGAAATTGCGGGAGTAAGGCTGGAAGAAGCACCAATAATCATTGCAGGTGGAAGAGGATTAAGAAGCAAAGAAGATTTCAAGTTGCTGGAAGAACTGGCAAAAGTTTTGGGTGGTCAAGTTGGATGTACAAGACCTATTGCAGCTGACTATGGATGGTTCACAAATTGGATCGGTATCTCAGGCGTTAAAATTAAACCAAAACTTTACATAGCAGTCGGTATTTCGGGAGCTATTCAGCATACAGCAGGTATAATGGATTCAAAGATAATCGTAGCAATAAACAAAGACGAGGAAGCTCCAATATTTAAGGCGGCGGACTATGGAATAGTTGGCGATCTCTACAAAGTAGTTCCTGCCTTAACAGAGGCTTTCAAAAAATTATTAAAATGACACCTTACTTATTTCTCTACTTTTATTTTAGAAAATAAAAAGGGGAATTTGGCTGTTTTATTTGTAGGGTACGTATTCTCTTCCAAGTAGTTCTCTTGCTATAATTATTCTTTGAATATTTAGTCCTCCTTCAGCACCGACACAGTAGGACATGATCCCTCTTAGTCCCATTTCAAGTGGACATTCTTTTGTGTATCCGTAGGCGCCAAGCCATATCATAGCCTTCTCGAATGTTCTGAATGCTAGAGGTGGTCCTAATAGTTTAACTGCTGATATGAACTTTGAAACTTCAAGAGGCCCAAATCGTCCAGTGCTGTATTTTTCGTTAACCATCCACGCAGCCCTATATACAAGTGCTCTAAGCGCTTCGTTTCGAGCCCATAAGTCTGCCATTTCAAATTGTATTCCTTCGAATTTTGCTAGAGGTCTTCCGAAAAGTATACGTTGTTTTGTGTAGTCCATTCCAATTTCAAGCGCGCGTTGTGCTGCCCCTACAGATGTTGCGCCGATAAGAAGTCTGGCTAAGTCGAAACCTTCCATTGTATAGTAGAAACCTTTGTTTACTTCCCCAAGTACATACTCATCTGACAATCTAACGTCATTCATTACGAAACCGCCAGTGGAGATACCCATTCTACCCATGTCATCGTATCTTTTTGTTATCTCTACTCCAGGAGCATCTATGGGCAGGAAGAATGCGGTCATGCCTCTGTGGCCGAGTTTGGGATCTGTTCTTGCTATGATGAAATATCCACCGCCCATTTTCTTTGCTTCTTCGGTACCGCTGATGTATATTTTTTCACCGTTGATTACCCATTCATCTCCTTCTTTCTTAGCAGTTGTTTTGACCGATGCTATGTCTGATCCGCCACCAGGTTCTGTAGTTGCTATACCTACGAAAGCTTCTCCCTTTATTGCCTTTTTGATATATTTTTCTCGAACTTCTTCAGAACAATACCTGTCGACAACATATCCCCATGAGGCTTCAACTAGGAAGAAAACTGGAACAGCTATGCTAATATCTGCGTATGCTAACTCTTCAGCAGCTATGCAGGCAGTAACCCAATCGGAACCGGTTCCGCCGTGTTCCTCTGGAACGGTCATTAGAAGTAGTCCTAGGTCTGCCATGCCTTTTATAACATCCATGGGCATTTCTTCTTTTTCATCCATCTCTCTAACTTTTTCTAAGCTTAAGTTTTTCTCACACCATTCTCTAATAGCTTGTCTAAATAGTTCTTGCTCTTCTGTGAATGAGAAGTCCATGACAAAACCTCCCCAAATTTTAGCACTAATTGCTACAGCTAACTTATTCGTCTCGTCATAAAAAATTTACTAACTTCTTTTCCAAGTCGAATCTATACATAACTCAATATTAATTATGATAAAGGAAATACATCAGATGCTCTAACAACATTCTCCCAAAGCAATTTGCTATTATCTCTTTTCCGCCAAAAAGGAAAATCTAGAGAAAAGGAATGTAATTATTACAAAACGCTGAAAAACTATATAAAACACTTGTATTCTCATCGTAAAATGACATCTATTATCATAATTAAATTAACTTCTTCCCACAATAGAAATATAAAAATGAGTTATATAGGTAATTGAACCCAAAGTTTAAGTGATGTAGATTATTATTGGAAATAGGCTACCCAGTACTGTGCGGGGGTGGCCGAGCCAGGTCAAAGGTTAAAAGAGTTCCGATCATAGGCGCAGGACTGAGGCACCCACCCTGGGCTCGAATCCTGTGGCGTAGGCCTGCGTGGGTTCAAATCCCACCCCCCGCACCACAAAACCTTTAATCATATTATTGATGTCTACTTTGGTTGTTAGTTTAACTTTTAACGTCTTTGTAACATTAAAATGAAAGTTAAATAAGAAGTAACTCAAGAAGTTTTATGATTTTTAAACTATGTTCACAAAATCCATAAGATTTGACTAATTTCGAAAAACGATTATAGTAGTGAAGATATATTTAAAAATTGAATTTAATATAATATATAATGAAAATAAAGAAAATGAGAACTCGTGGGGGTGGTCGCCATGTGGGTGACGCCCCGCGAGTTCTTATGGGGTGACAGACCACCTCCATAATATGATTTTCCACCATTTTTGGAGAATTAAAATATATTGAGATTTACCTTTAACCGTTGTTTGACTGATAATCTCTACTTTTCGTAAAGCACTGTTTACAGTTCTGTGTACATCGTTTTGTTATTTTAATCCTAGCCTTCAATTATAAGCAAACACCTAGTGGTTAAGTTAGAATTCATATATTTACGTTCAAGATTGTATTTTACCTATTTATGGTTCTTTCGATAAAGTTTTATTTGCCTTACTAAGTGTTAAAAGTGAATTGGAGCCGCCGGCGGGATTCGAACCCGCGACCACCGGATTTCTCGTTTTTCTGATATTAACGTTTCATTACGAGTCCGGCGCATTTGGCCATTTTATCTACCAGCTGTGCTACGGCGGCATTTCTTATTTTTTAAAAGTAGGTAAAAACTTAAAGTTTTCGTCTAACATTTACATTTGTGATATCTTTGTGGTGGTGTTTGTTTGAGAGTTAAAGATCTCGGTGAACGAGGCTTAATTGAACGTTTTTTCAAGATTATGGATAAGTGCGAAGATAGTGTTTTACCTTTTGGGGATGATGCTGTAGGCTATCTTATTGATGACAACCGTGTTTTGATTGTTAATGTTGATATGCTTGTTTGGGGCACTGATGTTCTTCCTGGGATGTCCTTTAGGCAGGTTGGAC